>Ga0307507_10004259_pt1 | contig 25804 bp, 24 predicted proteins | sample 7_EM_MG_FD_207223 | JGI IMG/M metagenome (GOLD analysis project Ga0307507, IMG submission 207223) | Populus trichocarpa ectomycorrhiza microbial communities from riparian zone in the Pacific Northwest, United States - 7_EM | ecosystem: Host-associated > Plants > Roots > Unclassified | place...
CCAGAATATCTCCCGGCAAGTGATCCCCATACTTGACTAGTTCGGGTGCATTGACTACTTTGTCTTCTCAACACCTTCTCCGAGCACGCAACATCCAACTGAGACCCCGCTGCTATAGCCTACTCCCCTCCACCCTGCTTCTGACAAGATCTGCTGGGCATGCACTGGGGGAAAATTTCGGCATCGGCGAATTCCCACGTTGTTAACTTTTAGCAAAAAAGCAATCTGTGCAACGTCATGTCGCACATTTCCCTATCACGAAATACGGTACAATGCCAAGACAAAGCTGGTTGGCTCATTTCTCGATATCACGACTCCTTCCGTCGGGCAATAATTTGGGAGGTACCGGTACTCGACTACCCGAGTATGGTCCTGTACTGTACCTTATGGATGCCGTGCTTCGTGCTGTAGATAGGGCGCTCTTCCTAAGGTTCATGATAGAGCGATCTTGCTTGAGGGAGCTGTTGCTCCTACAAATGATTGGGTGTCGCTTTGCACTCGTGTAAATTTGGGTGATTCCCCGCATCCTTCTAGCGCTAAGGGGGAGCTCGTGAAAAGTTTTTTCTCCTATCTTTGGTAGACTCCCCCTGCTGAACCCGGTAATACCCTCAGTATCGACACATAACCAGGCTGCAGAATGTTTTTCTCCCACACCGAAGCCACACCTAACACAAGTTGTCTCGCTGACGGGGAATTCCACGTTACTCTTGCAGAGCCAAGATCGCGGTATATCCAATCAGGGCTCACGGTTGACGAAAGCAATAAGCTTCCCTTCGTTGTCAGCCAAAAGCTTCTAGAAACGGTCTGAGCGGCACGACTGGAACGTGAGAGTGCGGTCCGCGGATACCGTTGGTGGAATCGCGATGCGGGGTTGCACATGGTGAATGGATGGGGTTCAAATATCGCAATACTGGATTCAGGGGTGGAGGGCGAGGGAGAACTGTGCTGGACTTTCTATAATGGGCAGAAGAACTGGGTAGAGAATTAAGTTACGCTACTGCGGGATCTGATCCGTACCGCTTCTACTAGTGCCTTCCGCACTCCGGACTTCGTGATAGAGGGATTTCTTTGAATAAAGTACGGTACTGGTACTCGTATGAGTACGCTACTTGTACTATTTTGCGCTTACGGGGGCATGATACAGTGCCAGTAAGATCGACAGAACGTTTTTTCAGGGTTCAAGCATTAGTGTGCCTGGATGGCTGACAGTGGATGGCGCATAGCCGTTCGCCTATTGGGTCGAGGTGTTGGGTGGATTAGAATTCTTATGATACGGCACTGTTCGGTACATATTCTGCCACCGTATCGTACCGTACCGTATTCTGGGCGCAGGGTGGTGTTGAATTTTGTGCAACCTCTCCCCCGGTTTGAGCAAGGGGGAGCCAAACCGCAATCGAGCGATACTGTGCCGGTAGAGCACCGCATGGTTCTCCTTAGCTTCTTCGAAGTTCCGTACCGTATTTGTTTCTTTTCAGGGACGGCATGGTGTCTTGGTCAAAAATAAGATTTTCCAGGTATCATGGAGTGGCACAGAAATACAGGGGATCATTTAGCTCTCCCGGATAGGCGTCAGCTGGGCATGGAATCCCCAAGAGCGTTGAACCCATATATATCTCTGAGTGGTTGCCGCACAGGGTGGATTTTTTCTTTCACCTTACCTTTTTCTCCCTCCGTCGTTGCTGGGAGATTCTGGTAGCCATGGTCGATGAACGGAACTCGATGAATTCTCGGGAAGACCGGGGGACGATGATACTCGAGGTGAACGCAGCGTGCTTGGGATGTACTATACTGTTCGTGAGTTTGCGGTCGTATACGAAGGTTAGTGTGAAGGCTTTGGGTACGGATGATGGTAGGGGCTCTATTTTATCTGTTTAGATATATCTTGGTTGGGTGGAATCTTGGGCTAATCCGTTGTAGTGTTAATTTGCTTTGCTGCAGTAACTCTCCCCCTCAATACCCCTCAACCGTGCAGGGAATGGAATAAGGTGGCTAACTAATTATTTTATCCAACGATAGTTGTGTAGTGTCGGGCTGTTTGTGGCTGGCTTTTATGGTACGTAATATTCTATTAGAGTTTATGAAACAATTCTCATGGAGAATATAGCGGTGAAATACGGCATGGGAAGACATGTCGGAACAATATCTCCCGAGGAGTTAGTAATGTACACTAAAGTGAGTTGTATTCCTCCTCTTAGAATAGAGTTATCGTCGTTTTGACTCTAACCAATTTGTTAGATGACCTGGATCAGCGAATTAATTTACTGCGTATCCATATCCTTGGTTAAGGCTTCACTACTGGCACTCTATCTCCACCTCTCACCGAGCAGGGCCTACCGATGCCTAAGCTACATCTCGCTGGTATTAGTAGCTGGTCATTTTATCTCAGGCCTTACAGTGACTGCGTTTCAGTGCACCCCAGTACCATACCTGTGGGACAAGACGATCAAGGGCCGCTGCATCCAGACAGGTGTTTTCTATTTTATAAATGCAGGACTGAATGTTTTTACCGATGTACTGATATTCGCCCTCCCAATGCCAATGCTTTGGGGGATCGGGCTTCCGAAACGTCAGAAACTCGGGTTGTGCGTAGTGTTCTCGCTCGGAGCATTGTAAGTCACTCTTCCCCAAATGAAGCATCCGGGTTCTAACTATAACGCAGAGCTTGCGCAGCAAGCGTGGTCCGCCTCCTCTACCTCAGCGATCTCCTTGACTCTCACGATCCAACATGTATTCTCCCCTCCCCCCTATTTTCCTTACACAAACTAACCTTCCACTAGGGGTAATAGTAAGCTCGTTTAACTGGTCCGTAATCGAACTTCACGCTGCAATCCTAGCCGCCTGCATACCAAGCTTCAAAATCCTGATAAAGCGCCACTTCCCGAACCTCCTCGGTGTATCCTGCCACTACCCTCACTCCACCCCAAGCGGCATGCGGATAAAGACGAAACTCGGCCGACACACGCACTACCGCGTCAGACACCACATGTCGTATGCCCTCGGAGGCATGGATAATCGTGAACACACCACAAATCACATTGAGGGTGGCGGTGGGGTAGACGGAGGAGGTGGATTGAGTGATAAGGATAGGGACGATGGTGGTGGGATGATGGCTGTCGGGGGCGATGGGGAGAGTGAGATTTTGTTTATCGAGGTTCCGGATGGGGGGATTATCAAGACTACCGAGGTAGAGGTTAGGGTTGTTGAGAGGGGATAACTACCGTACTAACTTGAGAATTTCCATTCTTTCGGTTTTTGTTTTGTTTTGCTTTGTTCGGTCTGCTTATTGCGCAGCCAGGAGTCTTTATTTTTTTCTACAACTTTCTCCCTTGAGGGAGGAGGGAGCGCGGGGGGGGGATGCCCTTGCCCCGCACTGTATTGTTTGATTAGACGGTTATTGGGCTGGGGCGTGGGTTTGGGATATCATACACTGCTTGAAGAATTTCCTACCGCAGTATTTACGTTTAACTTGGAGGGGGTTTAATGCACGGCTTGTCTATCGGTTGGGTGCTGTGCTGGCACGGGATCTGCTGGCTATTTCGCTTCACCAATGGGAATATCATGCCTGATGACATGGGTTAGCGGATGCGATGGTGCAGTTCGAGTGAATGTTTGTGATGTGAGCGGGTCCTATGTGACAAAAGCGGGAGTCTGGGCGAAGCAGATACACCCTCCAAACTACATCGATGGAGAACTACAGAAGATATTGCTACCCAACCCATCCTCCATCCGAATACAGGACCCACGAATTTAGGTGAGGTTATTTAGGCATTGGATTTTTTTTGTGGAAACTCAGGGATTTTGAGAGAGCACGGAAGGGCACCTAACCGACTGAGCTGATATGAGAACCCCCAGTCTCTCTAGACAAAACCTAAAGCTAAATACTGCCCGGTTACGATATGAAGCCTCTCTAGATCCTAGTGGTTTTGGCTCCCGACACTTAATCCAAACCTACCTTTCTAGAGGCAATAGACATCGCAGGTCAGCGAGGCCAATAAACCCAAATACCGTAAAAACTCTTATGATTCTCTCTCTGACACGCCTCTGATCTCTGGGCTCAGAGACGAAATGTCTGGAGAAGGGCAGTGCTTTCAGGGCACGAGATCGTTCTTTAGGACATGTTGAATCCTATTAACTGGTATACGCAATTCTATTAGCTTATCAGACTAGGCCTATCCTGAGCCGGCAGAGATAACAGATGGCAAGAATTTTTACAGTATGTCACTAGGCGCAGAGCCCCAGAGATGAACAAGATGCATACTATATCCTCGTGGTATCCAGCAAGAAATCAGGATGACTATCGATGATGTGGGAAGCTATGTGTCATAACCTAACAGGAATAAAGGATTTAGTTCAAGGAACATGGTGGCCTCTCCGGTAAGGGAGTTATAGCGCAGGCATGCAAGTTGGGAATAATGGGAGAGAAGTTGGTCATGCTTGAGGAAATGTTATGGCTATTAAGGGTTGTGAGGTTAACACTACGCTAGATGAGAAGGCTTCTGAGCTGATTCGCATAGCTGGTGAGGATGTTTGCCCCACAAGCTCTGTCTTCAGAACACAAAGGAGGTTTCTAGGGGGCGCTGGTTCCGCCCAGAACCAATCCGCCGGGGAGAATGTGCAGGATCAGGGACAAGCCCATACGAGTATAAGTCGGCTCCGCCTTTCGTTCCTGATAAGGCGGTAGCCTGGAACCCCCCAAACTGTTAGTCGGGTATGGGGATCTAGCACCGTAGGTATAGGGGATCGCAAATGATGAAGTGCTGTTCGGTCTAGGCGAAAGCTGTTGAAAGATCGCCCTAACGGTTTAAGCTTGCAACGCCACCTAGAGGGCGCTCCCAAGGCACCAGAGTGCCAACCAATCATCATAATCATTGGTCTATCCGTAGGCATACTAATGCTCATGACCTATCTAAAATACAAAACGATACATAGCATATCACAGCATCGAACCACAGGGCGTAGAACCTCTATGGCCACCCAGTACGCTCCTGTGCATCCCCACTAAGGCCAACCTTAGGCCCCACCCTAGCCTTATACTCTGGGACCACCACTCCGCTGCCAACACCACCATCTCGTCCATTCGGGTCTCCATGACAATAAAGTTCGTGAGAAACCTGCAGACGCGCCTCACCACCGCCGGATGACCGCGCGCTGAAACTTCCAACAGCACAGAGTGCATGAGTCCCCGGTGGGATACTAGCCAAGAATCCGTGCCGCTTCTCAGCGACTCAGAACCAGCCGTGGCGGGGTTGTTGCGTTGAGGATGAAATCGCTCGTCACTACCACGGGTCTCCGGAAGGTGGAGTTGTACGAGCTGGCGGGGTAGAACTATACGATCTTCGCGGGGCATCGGGGGTTCTGCTTAGAGAGTTACCACGGATGGGGTTTTCAGAGTCTGTTTCTGAGCAGTTAGGTAGGGAGCCTTCTTTTAGGTCGTCGGAGTATTTCGACGTTTTTGTGGAAGAGGCTAGGAAGGGGTACCCTGAGATATCTGGGACAAGATCTCCGTCTGTCACTGGGCCGGCGCCGTTAGTGGGGGTTGCAGCGATGAGGGAGGTGTTGGCCTGTTGGAAGGTGAAGCTGGGATCTGCATGGAGGCATTCTGTATCTGCATGTCATTGCTCGCTGGAGAAGGCATACATACATCTGGCAAGGGACTCGAACTCCTTATAGATTGCCCCGAGCTAGCGCGATCATCGAGCCGAATCCTGAGGACGATGGAATCGCGCGCTTGGAGTTGACATTTCCACGGCCGCCGCGGTGCTGATAGGATGCATTATACTCCCTCCTACGGCTAAGATCCGCATCTCTAGCACTTCTTTCTCACCACCGCCGAAGAGTGGAATGTATTTTTGCACCCTTTCGAGGGGGAACATCTGGTCATAGACGCAAGCACTAGGAACAGTCTTTTCGGAGGGTGTGGAGAATGGACCAGCAGAGAGACTGAGTGTCCCCAACGGCAATCCCAATCCGGAGCAGCGCACCGTAGAAGCCCTTGTAATTCGCTATCTCCGGCACGCCCTCTAACCCTCGGGTTTAGAGACAGGGGGTCTTGAGAAGGGTTGGTGCTTTCCTGTCACGGTATAGGATCAACCTTCACGACATGTTGGATCTCATTGCCTGGTATACGCAATTCTGTTGGCTTGTCGAACTATGGTAAACCTGCCCTAGACTGACGGAGATAACAAACCAGAAGCATTTTTACGGTATATCACTGGCTGGGCTGATTCTTTTAGAATGAGGCTCTGTGCCTCTCGAGTACCGATAACGTACGAGTACTGTATGCACCGCCGAAACTCCTATGTCAATCAGTAATCTGTAAGTGGAAGGCTCGGGGCACGAACTAGAATAGTACTAGGGCATCCTTGGCCTTGCCTTCGACTGCAGAGCGGGAGACTACTACGCCTAAGAATAGGCAATCCTCACTGATTACTCTAGGGCTACTGAGTGCTAATTATTCCTGGGTAAGTGGCACCTAGCGGTCCATCTTGAATCGTCACTCGATTGCGTGGAGTTGAGGCCACTGGTGTTAATCGCTGGGACTCCCAATTCGTAAAGTATCCGGATATAGAGCAAGTCCCTTGGCGCCAAGCTAGATGGTTGTACCGTATCTGGGAGTTTCCTTCCCCGTGGTAAGGGCTCTTGGTGGCCATAAACTGTGTTGACTATACCGGATAATAAAGCTCTCTTGGCGCCAAATCGTTTTCTCTACTGCGTATCCGGATACTTTACGAATTGGCGAATACTGCCGCTAAGGCTGGTAAAAGCACTATTTGACAGAACACACATTCTGACTTTTATTGGTTTAATTCACCGACATCCTGCGATCATACATACAGTACTTCTTCCTTGGTGGTAGTTGTGGGGATATTACCTTATATACCGGTATTGCTTGATGGAGCACCGGTATGATAGCAACTATGTCAGAAGAGTGATGACTCTTGATTGGGAAACTGACTTAGCTGTGGGGACGGGGTGGAGTCCGAATCAATAGCTCGGCGCTGCAAAAGAACGGCGCATTCGAACTATGAGGTAGAGTGCTTGTAGGGTTCTATATTTATGCAGAATCAATTGCGATTCCTAAATTAATTATGTGATGCTTAGAAGAAGTTAGCTAACCAGAGGGGGGACAGATCAGTACAGTCAAACCTCACTATCCCGGATCTCGATAATACAGATATCTCGCTGTTCCATATGAAATGCTGTGAATTCAAAAAAAATTCACAGCAAAACTTGACCTGTTATCCCGGATCACTCGTTGTCCCGGACAGACTCTTCGGATTTTGGTCATCCGGGATAGCGAGGTGCGACTGTAATGTACAGTACTGTACGTCGGCTGACAAGATACTCCCTTTCTAGCTCTACGAAGTCTAGTAAGATTTAAGAATTGGAGGCTGCTTAAAGATTTAAACCCCAAGAGATTAGCTACTACGGAGGCTTTCAGTATATGTTGATCGTGTCCAAAGATGAAAAGTGCTACGAAAATAGGGGAAAAATAAATAAATAGAAGGACACTATACCCCTCACAATGAAAAAAGGGGAGGATTATTATATCCTTTTATAACAGGTTTTCTACTCCAGTGCTAGAGGCTATTCGACATCCCAGCACCATCCCAAGAATCCACAGGCACTCCCTTCCTCATCTCCTGCACTGCATTCCTGCAAAAACATGGCCACTCAAGGTCAGTGAGTTCTCAGCAATCAACTGTGAGGACTTCTATCAGTGAGATAATCCTAAGCTCAAATTCAGTTTTGATCCAAATATTGCTGAATGGAAGATGATTCGGGAGGGGCTCCCTTAGGAGTGATCTAGGAGATCTATGTATACGGGTAAGTAAGTAGTAGTGGTATCGGTCAGACCTTAGAAGCCTCTTATTCACCAAGTTGGTGTTAAACCAAGCATGCTTTAGAAGGAGGTAGGTGGTCAAATATCAGCGGATCAGAGTCCATTGTGCCTCTGGAGGGGGATTCACCTACAGATGGAGGTAGCCCTAGCACAGGGTCAAATGTGTTGAATGCCAGTTTTCCGAGATTGAAAATTCGTATGATATCACAGGACCCCTTAACAGTGGCTCGGACAAGCCAGCCCCCGCACGGCTTTGAAGTTCTCCACCATTTGCTAGGTTAGGGCTTGTGTTTTCGATCACAAAATCCCACTCGTCTTAAGAGTTAGACTTGGATCGCTCGCCTCGCAGTTTTTATGGTAAGGGCGTGGGAAGTACCGAGCCTATATGTGCTCTGGCATGTTCCTATGGCAATATATATGTTTCGCTCCCTTTTTTCCTCCTATCGGCCTTGTCCCTTGGACGCCCCGGTGAGGCCCTCGGGGCTTTACAGTGCGCCTTGTCGCCTCAACTGGAGACTTCAACCCCTTTCTTTTTTTTTTTACCCAAAACTCGCGTTTACACAACACCAGGTATCATACCTAGCCAGAGCACTAACAAGTGAGGTAGATTTTTCGGGAACTTCTAGTGTGATATCGAATATGGTTCCTAACTCTTGCCACAAAGCCCTAAAGTACGCGTCTCCTGCTTCCTCCCCCTATAAGCCCTTGTGTACCATACCTAGAAGCTGAGCAAGTGATGTGCGACAGGAGATATCTGACCGAATGTTCTTCTAGAAGAGCATTTGGGGCTAACGGAATTTTGGTAGCCATGCTATGAACCCTAGAAATGAGGGAGAGAGGGAAGGTGGTGATTGAGTACAAGCTGAGCACACCCTTGCTACCTAATACTCATGGTATCACAAGGGAAGGTTTGGAGCAGACAAGGCAACTTCGGCTACCGGTAGTGTGCAAGTACGGTACAGCAGCCCTGGCCCCTGAGTCTGTGGAACCATAGTGGCAGTACTAGTAGTGCTTTGTTAGGGAGTGTAACTTACTGTTCCGTAATCCACCCTTCACCAAAAAGAAACAATAGAAGTGCAATCTATTTCAAGTTCAGGATATCTACGCACATTTGTCTGGCGCGAAACACTGCTGTGTTGTATTGGGATGCACAGTACATGTACTCACTGGGAAATACGGGTCATTTGGTATCGTAGTAGTTTTCACAATTCTCTTTTTCCAAAAAAAAAAAAAAAAAGGGGAAGAAAGAAGGAACAATGCGACTGATCTGTGACAATGGCTCGATCACTAGCACCTACTCGCGTGGCTTGATAGATAACCTTGGGGGCAATTTTTCCCGGGGAGAGTTCAAAAGGCCGCTTGTAGGTCACCCTGAGAGCGAGTTTGTTGTTCGCTTGGGGGGCACAAGGAAGCCCCTGAGAGAGGATCACTACGCCACGAGAGATAGATTTCTTTTTTTCAGCGTCCCCACCAAAGACACCCGCCAAAACAACCTACTCGAGTAGAAGAAACAGCCCCAAACTATAAATCTATTCTACCGTAGAGTCATTTTTACCAAATTTTATGCCCCCCACCCACGAAGCTTGTTTTTTCTTTTCTTCGTTGGGCGAGTTGACTTTTTCCTACCTAACCTCATAAATTCTTTCCCACTCTGCCGGCCCCTTGAATTGCCCCTCGAGTGATACATAATGAACCACTTCCACCTACGGTAGTCAACTGCGTGCGGCGAGGCTCACACCCAATCTCTGACTCAACATTAGTTTACTTTTTAGTGGCTAGCGGACCCCAGACGCCGGTCGTGCCCTTCGTTGCCTATGATACTGTCGTCAGGGGATGACTGACCGAGGATCATGCTTGGCAGCGGGCCGGGGTGATCATCTCATATCGGTACGATACCGGGGTTTCATTGGCTGGTGAGTAAGCGAGATAAGCGCGTTGAGTCAAGGAGGAGGCTTTAACAGCGTGTGCTTATCTGTTTTGTCAACCACATTGAGATTATTGTCTTGGAGTGAACAGATATTGGTTGGTGCTCTGCTTTTTTCCCTTCTTTCAGCAGATCCCGAACAATCCAACCATAGGTGGTTGTCCGTTGGGTTCAAGCCATGGCTTTTGGCGATGAAGTTAGGCTAGCCATATAACAATGGATTACAGTATGGTCTGCTTTTCTTAGATTGGTGGATTTCCAAGCCACTGATGGGTTCCACCAAGTGGGCGGCTAGATCCGTGATAAAGGAAGTTCCCGCAATCATGCATCGGGCGTTTGGACAGAATCTCAATGTGTCCTCCGGTTTGCTAGTACTGTGCCAATTGCCTGCTCGTCCCCGGCCACAGATGCCCGAAAAACAAAGATAAAAGAGATACTGGTATATGGTAAATATCTATAGGTATGCGTGTCTGAACGCCGATACGAAATATACTGTACCCCCCTGTTTTGGGGGACGAACTAGTATCCAACAAGTAGTACCCGAGCACGGGGAATAAAAATTTGTATGGCAGATTGCCTGCGCGTGTTTGAGCGCCTATACTAAATTTAGGCGCGGATGTTCAGGTAATTCTTGCTGGATACCTGTGACTTAGGCTGCAATTTTCAGGCCGCCCAGACTTGTTACTGGACCTGGGTTCACGATATCCTTTGTTATCTTGTCATATCAAACAGCGACGATTAAATGTACTCACAGCCCTGGTAAATCAAGGGCGTTACAACGTTCCTTTTTCACGAGATTCCCTCGAAACCTACGTGATATCCGAGTGACCATTTGTGACACATACTACCACACTTCCTCCATCCTTCCACAAGCCTACCCTTCAGCACTCTTCCACTAGAGATCAAACCCACCCCTATCGGATCCTCCATCCGACCCAAGCACATGCTGACGCTGCAGGTACACTACGAACAAAAAACACTGACCCTGTCTTAATCTCCAAACCAAACCCACCCTAGCCCGGCCACTAGCCCGGCCACTGAGGCGCACAGGATCAATACGCGTGGCCAGACCACGCGGAAGTCACAAGCCCTCACTCGTAAAGTCGTCCCCTAGTTCAAGCGGGAGACGGAGGCGGGTTTGTGATATACCGCGTTCTACGATGGAATCCCCCTGTACATCTCTCTTCCCACCGGACCAATAATACTTCCGTGGTACCTTTCTAACACATGATCATCCGTTACCGAGTAATCCTGACTGGACTAATACGCGGTAAGAGCTGATCCGCGCGATAAGTAAGTGGATAGACGTACGTACTCGAGTACTATACTGCACCCCTGACCACACATGCCTCACTGGGTGGCTGGGCAGACTGACTGCCCACTGCCGGTATGATATGAGGGTGGGGAATGTGGATATGGTCGAGTGAGTACGCATGACCTGTATCCGGGGTGTCTCGGATAGCCAATCCGAGCCACTGCGGCTTTGATAATATTATAATGACGGAGGAGAGTGAAGTTTTTTTTCTTTTTTTTATCCACCACTTTCAATTTGCCCTTCGCTAGCTAGACTTAAATATCGTAGGAAAAAAAAACCCCCCAACAAGAAAACGGTTCTGGTATGGTAATGAGCAAGAATGGAAAAAATGGAAAAACATAGGTAGAAGGAAAATAGAAGAGAGAAGACACTATCCGTTTATATGTGTACCGTACTTCAACTAACCAAAAACCAGAAATACCGTTGCTAAATCAATCCTCCTGTAAGAGGGTAAAAAATAAAATAAAAACCAACGAGAAAAAGGAAAAGAAACCCAGAAGTGATGAAAACGAAACTGAGGAGAAAAGGACGAGGCTAAGAGAAAATGAGAAGCTGAAACCAAAAGATTAAAAACACCAGATAATGCTGAGATATAGTAAGGAGAAAGGTGAATAGAAAAACCTAAAATCCAAACCCAAGATGAATATTAAACAGGAGAAGAGGAAATCCACACGGAGCGCAGCACAACTAAGAGACCTATATACTAGCTTCAACAGCGCATCCCCACTAATGATAGTATATCAAACCAACTCTACTCTACTCTACTCCCGACTCATTCCTCGAAATCTCCCGACCCAGCCACTCCCATCCCCAACCTCATTATCAACATCCTCCTCAACCGGCCAAAGATCAAATCGGAAAGCATCCTTCCTCTCGACAGGAATCAACCTACGCCCCCACTGATCCTCAAATCGCACCTCCCCATGCCACATCTTTCTAGCAATAACTGGACGAATCTCGTCCTCGTCCTCCGAGGAGTCCATATAAATCCCACTATCCCTATGGTTATCCCTGGCCATGAGGTCAATTTCCTCGCCAGGCCGTGAAGGGGATCGCACACGCGGCGGCGTAACAACATGCGGTTGCGGGCCGGTAAGCGACGAAGGTGGGATCCGCCATGACGGAGGTGGAGACGGGGGGTGGTAAAAGTATAACTCTTCTGGGGGGGAGAGATAATTGTCAGTGTTTGTGCTGGGGAGATGCTTGGACGAGCTATTAGGCGACATGTTCGGTGACCTATTCGGGGATCTGTTCGGCGATCGGTTTGGCGAGCCGGCGCGGCCGAGGCCAGCGGTTATCGCTGGGTCGTTGAAGGCCTCGCTAGTCTTTTGCTTCTTGTTGGACGGCTCATCGAACATCAAAAATGGCGTTGTAGGAACAATCTCCACTCTGTCTAAGAAGCGGACGAACTTCTTGAGTTTTGCGCCTGCTTCTGAGCAGATGTCCTTCTTCTTAATTGCTGGCTTGGTGGGCTTGGCCGCGCTGGCCGCGCTCATTGTCCCTCGCAGGGAGGATGTGAAGGTGGAGATGGACATGCCATTTCCCATATCTTCCTCTGATGTTGGCGATGAAGTCTCTATTCCTGCGGACTCGTCTAGGAAGAATGCGGGTACTGGTTCTTCGTCTTCTATCACTTGCTGCGGTGATAACGAAGGCTTCCTCGGGGAAGCTGGGGTGGTTGTCGAGATGAAAAGCCCTCCCATCACGCTAAGGATCCGTCGAAGACTTGTGATGTGGGGTATATTTATGCTTGAGGAAGGGAGAGTATATATAAAAATATATTCCAGATGTGGGTGCGCAAGGGAGTTAGTGGGTGTCAAATGATCGGTTTGGGAAAAAAATCCTGAGGAGGAAAAAAAATGTATATTCAGGTTCCCCACAAGACCCGAACGATTCGAGTCAGGAAAAAAAAAAAAAAAAAAAGATAAATCAGAAAAAAATCGATCACTCTCAAACGCGAAACAGCCACTATGGTATTCCAAAATGCGATAGAAATTCCTTCTCAAAACATAAAAACCTAAGCCCCCAAGATATTTACTTCTCTTGCAAATGAAAAGGAAAGTGGGTAGGAAGGAGTAGGTAGGAATTTATAGATGGAGGGGTAGAGTAGGAAGATAATGAAGGAAAATATGCTTGATAAAGCCGGCCGAGAAATAAACCCTTCAAAATACCACCCATATGATTGTAGAGGGGGAGGCCCGAACTCTCCTTATATGTGTCCCATTCAAGCCACGGAAGAGGGAGAGGCCTTGCCCTCTTTTTTGTCACTTGCTCTCGCCTGATGGATGGTAATGAATTTCTGACTGTGCGTACTAATCGGAAGCCCTGGCGGGGAAGCGTATGGGGTGGGAAAAGAATGAAAAAAACAAAAAACAAATCTAAAGCGCGCACCACACCAGCTCCCCCGAATGTACAATGGAACACGCACAGTATTAAGGCGGTGTAAATGTCCTTTTCTCTGGGGTTTTCCGTCTTCTGGTTTTTATAGTAAGGAACAACGGTGGGGGGAGGATGTTGTGGTATGAGAGTAAAGCAAAAATGCACTTGTTGGGGGAGTTATGGTAGAACAATGAGTTCCACTTATCAATTTGTGCGTGCGTATGAAGAAGGGAAGTGGTGATGGTGAAGCGGTATCGCGGTCTGATAGGACCACAGGTGGGCCCGGTAGGAGAGAAGGCAGCAGGGGGTGGCAAGGACACCAAGGTGGTGAGTGAGTGAGTGTGAGTGGACCAGCATGGTGTGTGGGTGCAAAGGTAGGGATGTCGCTCAGGAGGGGGGCATAGCATTTTCGGATGTTTCCCAAGTGGCCGAACCGTCGTATCGGGTCTTCTCAGGTTTCTTTTTGTTCATTTCAGTTCATCACATAGCCATGTCATGTTCGAATCACCATCATCTGTCCGGGAAGCTCATAGTAAACTCCACTTTCCTAACCCAACACTCACCTACGGTACCTCCTGCATCTGTCGCTCTTCCCGCCCGCAAGAGGATTATTCGCTCGCCTATTGACCACCTCTACTTTTTCCTTCCCTTTCTTTTGTTTGCTTTTTCTTTCACAAGCTCGAAGAAGGACGGGTTGGTGGTGGGTGGTGAAAGGAATGGAGCGGATCTCCTGCACTTCATGCATGCAGGCGTATCGGGATAAAAAATTACTGCCCAGCTCAACGCAGCCAGCCCAAGCCAGCACAAACGACATCAGAACCAACCAACCATATCCATACATCCGTCCGATGTTGAGCTTCGTGCAAAACCCGGGGAAATAAAATATAAAAGGACACCATAGATAAACTTGAATAAACAATAAAATAAATGATAATATTATTGTAACGGGTGCGAGCAAGTTGAGTGAGGGAAGTCCAGTAAATCGGTAAATAAGTGTGGGAGTAAATACAGCGAGGTGCCTTGCGTTGCTTCGGAAGTGCCCAAGCAAAAGGTATTGAGAGACCAACCCAAGCCCAGACGACCAATGGAAAACCGTCCCAACAGGGTCATACGAAACATAAGGGTACCGGTATCTGAAAACTAAACATTGAAAGGAAAATGATGCCATAGCTAGATGGATAGAAGGATGCTATGCGTCAGGCTCACTCTTGTCATTGATAACCAATTTCGCTTCACTCTCGTTCCTCAGGCCACTCGCACCTTCTAAAGCCTACCGGTAGAATCATACGAGCGATGGCACCCATCACGATGATTATGGTTACTAGTGAGAGTGAGAAGTGGCTGAACAGCCAAAATAAAAAATAATTATATAACCTTTCCCTTATTTGCTCGCCCTCCCGCAAAAAAAAAAAAAAAAAAAAACTCATACGCAAGCTAAAATCGCACATACGCCAGGCAGATTGCACCAGATCACATATTATTCAATCTGACCGGGATTAAATGTCACTTTTTTCCATTTCGAACACTGGTATCATACAGTAACTCCCCTCCGGCTTTTTCAATCCGCAGCACAATACTTTTTGCCTTTTTTATTATTCTAGCCCTGCGCTACTCTATGGCGCCCTAGGACTACGCTGGGGAGCCATAGTAAAAGTGACTAGATATAATCTCACACCGAGACAAGAGCCTCTGATTTTGCAAATCATGTGTCACAAAACATGACTCGCAGCGCACAAAGCACTCGACAATTACGCTGTCAAAGCCCGGGTAGCTATTATCTTAGCGAGAAACTGCTTGAATATACTAGAACGATGGGGGGTTGTTTTTCGAAAATGTAGTCATTGGACAATTCCTACTGCACTCACCGCACTCCTCCCGCATACAAAGATCACAGATATGGAAAATACCTATCATGAATTATCCTAGCCCAAAACGGTTCTTCCCATACGGGTAATCCTCTCCTTCCTCGATACGATCCGATACGGCATCCTCAACAGCCACCCTCCGCCCACCATCACCACCTTCAAAAGTGAATTTCATCTCTTTTTTTTTTTAAAAAAAAAATAGAATGCGATATCACATATCTTCAACGCCGACATCCCCAGACTTCCGCTACTGCCGTAAGACTAACCGGACTCCGAGCTCCGCAGGTCATATGGCAAATTTTGTGTGTTGATGCGCCCTGCATAGTCTTCATCCCATCCCTTATCATGACATAGCCATACGGTACTCGAGCACAAAAAAAAGACAGTTTTCGTCCCAACTTTTTTTTTATTTCCTGGGGCTGGGCAACAGAGGGTCATATTTCCCTGAATAATCCAACAGGTAATCATCCTATCCCTAAAAATCTCCATGGTAGGCGTCGCTACGTTCGCTCGACTTATTACTACTGTAAAAAAGCGGGGTCCTTGGTACGGTTGTCCGCTCTACCGTTTCTTCAGTAACCTCATCTCATTACTCTACAGGTATGATACCGGTATGCTGTTCACTATACATAACAGTACTGACGCATGCACGCATCCCGCAAATGGGTTAGCAAACCCGGAATTCGGAGAAATTCCCCGGTAAACACTTGACTTTCTCATCCTTAGATTAATAACTGTATTACGCTCTTTACGCTCTCGTAGTAAGTAGCCATTCATAATTCATTGTGGCCGAGCAAAGGTATGACGATGGGGCAGTAATAATGATAATAATCTTGGCATCTTGTTTTTTTCCCTTTTAATTTCCTCTTTTCTTGCGAACACAAAAAGATTTAGGAATGGGAGGAGGGTCGAGGGTCCGTCATTGGCAAAGCGTGATTGGAATGGGCTGCTTACTGGGGCTGAAGAATGCCCTCATTATTATTGTTACAGTAGCTAACAATAAAAGGATCCAGAATGAACCGATTGCACTCACGATGCTTTACTTCTGGCGCTCTGAATCGGCATAACGATAACTTACTCTACTGCAGGATTGAAAAGTGCGAATAGAAGGTAGGAGGGTGTTATAAATTATGCCTCCAGGTAATAAGCTAACTTGCAAGAACGAGAAAGCGGGAAACCGAAAGCGCAATGAATTTTTTTTAAAAAAAGGAAAAGTAAAAAGATAATAAAAAAAAGGAATAAAAAAGCTAATACCATTGCGATAAACTTTCTGCTCCTCTGAACAAGTGATTGATTGCATTCACTCACCCCATCCCCCTCATTTTTTTCCCCCCGTGTTGGCTGACATTCAGGATCAGAAACTAGCTCTTCGAGCCATCGTGTTACCCTAGCGGAACCAAACTGGGGAGTAGAGGAGGGGAAGCGAGCAAGCAAACAACTAAAGGTGTAGAGGAAGATTGAGATGAAGGTGAAGGTGTGCAGGTATAATAATATTGTGACATTGTGGAAAATAAAGCGGGGTTTTTGCTCCCCCGCCCCTATCTCAAGCTGCCCACGAACCGTGCCATGCCCACTTTTTTTTTTGCTAAATCCTTCAATTGTGTAAGGGCACAACTTCTGTATACAACCACTAGGCTACCGCATAGAAACCCAAAGCACTTGATAAGCAACCAAAACAAGCGATAGGATATAGCAACAAAAACTCTTGCGAAAGGGGATCCCCATTAGTAGGAGAATCCGAACCATTGGCAGAGACTATACCAACAAAAGCATTTATCAATTTCCCTTAGCCCTCAGTAGACTTGAAGATTTCTACTTTAGGGGATGAAACCTCTTATCCTCTCATTGACCCTGCTCCACACTATGCTTAATCTAGAATAGCAGTGAAAAACATGTTCAATCTTCCCTCCAGCTCAGTCAGCATACTAGTATTCCTCCCCTTTGCTCCTCTAGCCTGCCTGCTTAGAAGGGTAACTCTTGCCCTTTCTCACCTGGTCTATTCTTCCTGCTAGGAATTTATGCCTAGCAGGATCGATATGGTGGTCTCCACACATAGCGCTCCCTGAATTTCCTTTCCTCTTAACCAAGAACTGATAAACCATTTTACTTAGTTACATTCCGAGGCGAGGGGTGCTGCGAGTCGGCATGACCACACCGTTCCCACCAACTTCACGTATTATATTTTTTCCCGACATTTTTTCTTTTTCTTTTGTTATTGTGGAAACATAGTCTACCGTACTTTCTTAGGCACAAAGAACTCGTCGCGGGAGATGTCATGTAAGATCACTCGGCTGACTCACCAACGATATCATCGGATGGCGCTTCTATCGTACGAGAGGATGCTCCGCGGCCTTTTTTTTTTTAGGTTCTACCGCACCAAGCGGTGCTCTATGAATACCGGTACTAGCCCACGGGCCCGAAACAGCGAAATCCATTGCCGAGCACGCTAAGGTTGTTCCGGAACGACTTGAGCGCCGAGAGTATTCAAGCTGACACCAGATGCTGAGTCATTTAAGCACTAAAAGCCTGAGAAGCCCTATTTCCTGACCAAGTACAGGTAACTGTTGCCCAATCTGGCCTTGGCGTCCCTAGTTATGGGTTTACTATTTTAGACTGCCCGAGGGATACTGCGACACCGGCACTGTACTCAAGTAGATGCGGTTATTATGATATATCCAAAACTTAGTTGGTGGTTTGACCTCTAATTTGATATATCACACAGTAGTTCCCGAGTGGGGGAGGAGGGCGGGGAAAGAAAAAAGTCAAGTAAATCCGGCATCATTGGAACAAACTAAGCCCAATACTAGCTTACCGGGTTACATCATTCCATCAATCTGGCAGACAGTAACGGTAACCCGCCGATATCCTCAACTTTAGAACCCCCCTCCCAAAGCATACCTCAACTAGCATCGTATCCCTCCCTATCGTATCGGTATCCGTGCCCGGGGTAACAGAAAAAGGAAGGGAAAAAAAAAAAGAAAAGAAAAAGTCAAACCGGAAGGAATTTCCATTAAGTCAACGACGCCCTCAGTGAAAATGACCTCGGGCCGTCGTACCGTCCTGCCCTCCTGTCTCAAACCCAGCCCTCTCTTCCTCACGCCGAGCCCCGTGCAAACACTCATGTTCCTCCTGCCCTCTGTGCAAATTTGGGCGCAAGGTGGAGTGATCCCTACTGGGAATCTTAGTGGCGTATTTGTGATCCTCTGTGTCGGATGAGGGAGGGAATGAGAGGAGGTGATTGGTGGCTGGCTAGGGCTGACGAATTAGGTTTGTCGGGGGTTGATTTGGGAGCTGATTGAGACGGACGTACCGGTGGTATTACAAGTCTATCGGTAGTTTATTCAGGTGTCGGTACCGGTATGGTAGTAGAAGGAATACCGTATCATTTTGTCTGATAGTCTATCCTACAAATACCGCAGCGCGGTTTATGCCGGAAGAGACTTTTTGACGGTGGAGTGTTTGTCCTACTCTCCTAGCACGGTACAAGCCGGTTCCCGTGAAGACAGCAACTATCTCTGTCTATCCGGAGACCTTGATATCTTGGTGCTACGTTGCGGTGCCACCATACTGGTATCATACTGTACCGTACGAGCACTTGTGTCTGGAAAAAGTATCAGATAATATACGGCTCTTGTTACACAACCACCTAAACAGCGAAAAAAAAGCTTGTCTGAAATCCAGACACTTTATGCCAGATACAAGTACCCGCAAAAACTCTTGCGATTTGCCACCTCCGTTAACCTAGGATGGGTTTAGTTTAGCAAGTTGATAGATTTGCGTATCAGTTAATGAGATCCAATACGCCCTAAAGGCTGATCTTATACCCTAACAGGAAAGCACTAACCCTTCTCAAGACATTTTGTCTCTGAACCCGGAGATTAGACGCGTGCCGGAGATACTGGAGTCGCGAATTACAAAGAGTCTTTATGGACAGCTTTTCGTAAAGGAATATACGGTATTTGACCAAGTGCAGTGCTCAAACAGCGAAAGACCAGCAAAGTCATACCAGCTTTCTTGGGCTTCGCCTTATCACCCCCCCCTCTCAACACGCAAATACACGCCTAAACAGCTCGCCGGTCGAGATTATGGCCATGTCCTCCAAAAGAGAGCAGTTAGTTAAGTTTCCACCCTCCAAGGGTCAAACGACGATCGTATGTTTCACCCGATCGTGTGATGCACGTCGGAACTGCACTTTATTCCCATCTCTCCCTCTCTGTGGCGTAGTACCTTCCCTCCCGTTTCACTTCAGCCACCTATTACTTTTTACTTTTTTTTTTTTTCCTTTCCTTACTTTCCCAATTCAACGCTGAGATAAACGAGATCTTCACATAGCTCGGACTATCCAAGAAAAATAGTCGACTCGAGTAGAGTACAAGTGCAGCACCGCATGATGATGATAACGATAAATGGCGATGGAGCCACCGACCTAAACACAACCCTAATAACATCAAGCATTCAACTACAAAAGTAGGACTACCGATACCCGCCCATAACTGCATATGCGTCGTTGTGCGAGTATGGATTGGCAGAAGATCTGATCATTCAGATCCTTAGATAGGATTACGAAAGCAAGATTTTCGATCTCCTTCCCCCTCCACCATCCAACCCCGCCGAAGATCTTTAGAACCGGACCGGACGAGTCATGCGATGAAAATCCTTGCCAAATGCTAACTTAGTTATCTCGGTCTGTTCAAAAGTAGTAGAGTACCCATCCTCGGACCCTCGGGGGGATCCTTTTTTTTCTTTCTTTTTTTTCCCTTATTTTATTATTTTGTTACCGTTATCGAGGGGCATATCGGTTTTGGAAGGAGGTACCGTATCGGACAAGTGGGGTACTGCACTCGAGTACGAGTGTCGTGCCCGATCAGTGCAAATCCCGAATGTCAGTTTCTAGGATCTACGCCACTACAGTATCTCAGCTCCCCGGGTGATATTTCTGGGATGCCGGTTGTAGCCTCGGTGTGGCGTTCCGCGTGTGGAGCGCGGTGCTGAAGCAAAGCTCCCGAACGCTTCCTGTTTTCTATTTGTTGGTTTATTCACAAGTGCTCAGCTAAAAAGGTCTAGGGAAAAAAAAAAGTGGGGGGGTGGTGGAACACTCTCTAAACGAACGGGTTTGTATAGGAGCCCTCAGGCCACACATTACACTGCATAAGAACAGTGACACTACATACACCAATGTCCAATGCAAAGCCCAGTACTCTACCTCGGAGCCGGAGTGCACTAAAACTTTATTTTAAGGAAGCACCATAGCCAGCTGAAAGCGGAGTGGCACACAAGTGCGCGACCGGTGACAGCCAAATCGGTTCCCCTATGTCTGAATAGGAAACTTTCTCCTCGCTTCTCCTACAGCACAATACTATCTATCGGCGATGCCATATGAGCTCAGCACCATACTATAAGGCACAATCTGTCAAACACCGGCTGAAAGGGATGAAAACTATGGTAATTACGTTGGCAACAGCTCGTTATAAGTGCAAGAGTAATCACCAATGCTCACTCGAAACCAGCGGTTTTTGAGATTGCGGATTGGATCATGAAAGAAGGAGGAGGCAGGGCGATTCGTGCTCCCGAATGTTTCCAGAACATCTATTGGCTGGGCTGAGAGCCCTGGATTAGCTGAAGTGAATTGTTCCGCGAAGTCTAGGGATCGGTGGGAGCTTTCCGCTGCAATTGAACACAAGTACTGGTGCTGGAACTAATGTATGAGCATAATACCGGTTTGTGCCATGTCTTGGTGTCTCGCTTCCCTCGTTTGTAGCCGACCAGAAATAGAGAAACCTAAGTGATGCTTTCCCATCACGTTTTTGGAGATTCTGGGCGGGGGGATTTGTCTTGGTGTGCACACTGTTTTTTCTGAGTTGGATTATTATTGGTCAGGGGTTGGATGGGTTGATGAAAGGGTGGGCTTTTTGGGCAATCCAAGACCCAATTTATCCGCTTTCTGATGCATCTGGGTGGGAAAGTGCTTGTGATGGGAGTGGCTTATTTTCTTGTAGACGCTCTTGCCTTCGAGTTGAGTAATCGGCGAAGGTGAGGGAGGGGGTTGACGCATATGAATTGCATATCGCTGCAAGCGAGCGAGAAGTGAAAAAAAAGAGAGAGAAAGGAAAAAGAGGAAAAAAAGCTTTGGATTCAGGTTGGTGGTGTAAGAAGCGGCGACGAAAGGAAGTGTGAACTGACTCTGAGAGGGTATGAAGGACCTATCCCATCTAATCTGTTCAATTTCAGAAGCATCTGGCCCTTTTTGCCTTATCTCTCCTATTGAAGTATCACACGCAGGATGAGCCCCAAGATAGTAATCACCCTGCCCTATCCTGGGGCCCGTGGAAAGCTGATCCCTCAGGCCGAGGAGGTATTTAGGTGATAAAAGTGATAGTCTTTTTGTTCAGGATCTCTCCTGCAGTTCCACTGATGAGTTTCTTGAAGTGAGAAGATTGGTGTGATTAAGCTCTAACCTTCCGTTCGCGGAAGCAAGGTATTGACGTAATCGGTAGACTGAGAGGTAGATCTATAAACCCCTAGGAAGCCTAGAAGGAAAAAGGAGTACTCAGCCCCGGAGATCCTGTTACTACTGGAAAATCCCTCATGATAATTATACATTCATTATTCTAGGCTATATTAGTCTGATTTCCTCATATGGCGTGTCTCTACAGTCGGTTGGGGTGATAGCCATTTCCAGCCCACCCTAGCTCACCAAGAGTGCTTCCATTGAGCCAGCGGGGTGGCGATCCGAAGGGCTGAAACAAAAGCTATAGTTATCCGATGTGCACGATCAAACCCTAGCGTCGCAAATTGATAACCAACGACTCTCTATCGACACGGCTTTCTATAAGGAGAGATGCGCATATTTAATCAAATTGTGATTTTGTTTTGCAGCAATATAAGGTCTGTGGGAAGGGAAACTAATGCATAATCATGGAAAGTCACTCGATTAGTTTCCCCCCTGCTCGGGATGACACGATTCTATGTGAAAAAACAAGAATAGCGGTATTTTCAGTGAGTTTTCAATGTATAATAGATACAAGTATCTAGTCAGCCCCTCTAGGAAAGTGCATAGTGTCCTGTGGCTACGCGGGAAACTGTCCTTATGCGACATTGCCCTATCACACTTTGTACAAAATGGAGGAAGAGTTCTTTAGTGAGCGAGTGGTGTAGAAGCAAAATACAACAAGAAGAGCTGAAGGGGATCTGGAGGCAAAGGACTGGACACGACTCATGAGGACTTTGGGGGCCCTGATAGAATTTTCAAAGTGCCCAACGGATGGAAGAGGTCCCTTTGGCCCCGAACAGCTCCCTCACCAATAGTTCCATGGAGAGTCGGCTAGTGATCACTTGCTCTCACTCCGGAATACCCTTAGGCCCTCATGTAGATATGGGATTTACTCAGCTTGTTAGGATAGTCAGTAAGGGCAGTTCTCAGGCGCAAAGCGTGGGATGGGATGCCCAAATTGGCATACCTGACTGAAGTCTCTAAAAAGCTAATCGCTCTCACCATAGCCAGCGGAAATTCTTCGAGTTTCTTGAGAGTTGCTGAGGCATGACCCGGCTTTTCACCTCCCACCTCTCGTCTCATCTCTCCCAAAGATGCAGAATGACCATAGCGTGCCAGTAGCGTAGGAAACGAGGACTACGTGATAAATTCCACTAAAATCGCTAAAGTTGCTAAATTTCCTATTTTCTCTCCTAAGGCATTGAGGCCAATAATGGAGGGCTTGAGGGAGATACTCTAAAAGATAGCAAGCATCTCTCCACATTATGCCAAACTCATAACATTTCAGTAACCAAGACCCCGAAAACATGCCGTGTCAAGATGGCTGTTACACTTCCGATAACAAAGGTGGAATTAAAGTCAATTCTGAGGCAAGTTAAGCTATCATACAATTAAAAAAGCATCTGCCAAAATATTTAATTTGGAACAAGAAATCTCAGCACGAAATTGCAACTTGTATTATAGAGCTTTGGCTGTGCCTGAAGCGATTTTTAGTAATACTGAATACATCAAACCTGGCGGCTGCACATTACTTAACAGCACCATAATATATCACTCGTTGTGCATGAAATACCCCTCATCCCCGACTAAAATCCCCACCCGAGCTTGAAAAAGGGGAGAATGAGAGTGTGAAAAAATGGTGTTCTACTTGTTGATTAACCGAGGAGCAAAATCCCTCTACATATCATCCTCTAGCTCCAACGGATCCCCCACAGGCCCGGCCCCTGCGGTCTCGGGGTAGCTCCTCGAACGAGTTGAGTCAGTGTACCTCATGGGATATGCCGCGCGGAAGGTTCGCCCAAGAGAATGGAGCCTCTGTCCCCTTGTGTATGAGAGCGCTGGCGGGGGGCTGCCGGCAGAAGTGCTAGGCGTTTGGCCGACACGTTTCCCGGACTTTTCACCAGGGCCTTCACTTCCTCCTCTACTACCAACCACTCCATCAATAGGAATCGAGTCAGGGCCTGCTCGCTCCCTAGACTTTTCTCTTGAGGCTTCGTTTTCTCCACTTCTATCGACCGCATTGTCAATAGCCACCAAACTAGGCCCCGTACACTTCCACGGCCTTTCTCTTGGGTTCCCACTTCTTCCACTATCTTCACACTCTTTACGGCCTCCACTTGCCCCATCTCCACTACCACTCCCTTCTTTTCTATCGCCATTTATATAGTCAAACCAAGCATCCTCAGCAACCTTCCTACCCCAACATTTCTCCAATGCATCCCAAACTTTAGCACAATCTCCGGCACCTTTAACAATCGGGCTTGGCGTATCGAGCTCCCTGGAAGCCTTGACTATTCTCCAATGCCTTAAAATTGCTCCGGCCGTAACCTCATTCTGGAGAGCAGCGTACGCCGCAAACTCAGACGACGAGGCGAGGGACATCGGGGTCGACATGGAAAATGCGAAAGTGTGGGTACTAGAACAAATATTTGAAGGGAGGCTTTGCACAATCCGATTGGCATAGGAGACGTCTTCGGGGGCAATTCCAGGAAAATGAGTCAAGTATTCGGAGTTGGCGAGGGCATTGATTGTTACTGCAGATTTTTGGAGAGGGGTGCGAGAGAGATAAATATTGGTTGGGGGGGCACTGGGGTTGGCAATTGTTTTTCCCCCCATTTTGTTCTTTTGTGTTTGTGGGTACGAAATTGCTGGTTGTGACTAGCGGTTCAACGATAAAAGAAGAGGGGTCGGGAAGTCCTCTGGGCCCTTGTAAAGCTTCTCTTCGTGCGTGTGTTGTGAGGAGAGGCAGGAGGGAAAGAAGGAAAGACGAAGAAAAAGCTGGCTAGGGAACATGCTTGAAAGTCAGATAGGGTATAAGAAAACCCGAGTGATGGCCGGTGAAAAGGCCTAGATCGTTGCGGGACACCCTCCAGATGTTCGTCTCAAGGCTTTTCTTTCTGTGGTACAAGTCAGGAATGGTATCAATATGTAAAACCTCGGCGATAGCTAGAAGAGAAAATTCTGTGCCTTTTCTATATTCGGATAAGTACGAATTTTATATCCAGTCGATTCGATACGAGCCTTTATACACGAGCCTTTATACGCCTCCGACGTTGAAGTTTTATTTTCAGGTTCACCCCATTTTTGTATTATACTATTGGGAGGTTAGTAGTGCACTTTAAGTTCCAGTGAGCGTTTGTCACTCAAGAGTATTTCAAGAGCGAGATATTGTGCTAGATGACACTCGATAACATGGAAGAAAAGAGTTCTACTACCTACACTGCCCGTTTGCAAAACAGCGAGAAAGACCCCTCCTTCCCTTCCCTTACTAACGAAATGTAATATGCAAAGAAAAGAAAAGAAAAAAATCCAGCGATGTATTACGCACAAAGTTCGAGGTACCATTCTCGGAGCTTTAGTGAAAGAGAAAGCGAAACAAGGGGAAAAAAATAGAAAACAAACTAAGCCGGCCCCACAGTGTTCAAATAATACGCTCTCATAACGCCCCCAAGTAGGGATAAGGCGATAAAAGTGAAGCCATCACCAAGCTCGGTCCTGGCTCGGTCCTGCGGCACCCTTCAAAAACCCATCGACAAAGGTCGCCATCTCGTCCACTTTCCAGTCGTGGTGTATTTCTTCTGCTAACGCCACCAACCGCTCATCTCCAAGCACATCGGTAGCGCTAGATACCAACTGCGCCAATCGTGATAAGCTCGCAGCAAAGTTAACAGCCTCTGTCCTAACGCGACTAGAATCCGAGGACGCGGAAAGGGGTGTAGGAGGTGGTGGAGCGGTCCGCAGGTTTGTGTTTGGTGACGGTGGAGGAGATGGCGATGATGGCTGCGATGATGGTGATGATAACGGCGATGACGAATGCTGCTGCTGTATAGCTTGTTTTGAGCTAGTGCTAGAGGGACCGCGATCGGGTGAATGCTCAGTCTTCCTACGCGACTGAGGAGGCTGAGGATACTTTAGCTACTGGTTCGGCTGAGAAAAGAAGCGAGAAAGTAAAGGACAGAACTCACGTCCCCAGTGTTCCTAGATTTTC
>Ga0307507_10004260_pt1 | contig 25800 bp, 29 predicted proteins | sample 7_EM_MG_FD_207223 | JGI IMG/M metagenome (GOLD analysis project Ga0307507, IMG submission 207223) | Populus trichocarpa ectomycorrhiza microbial communities from riparian zone in the Pacific Northwest, United States - 7_EM | ecosystem: Host-associated > Plants > Roots > Unclassified | place...
GCGCGCGACCAACTGTTGAAAGGAAATGGTCAGCAAAGGAGGAGCCTCGGTGCGGCGTCGCAATTGTTGTTATGGATAGAACACGGAATTTTCGTTGTGTGAGATGGGTGGTGAGGTAGCGACAGTCAAGGCCGCCCTGTGCGCAACATTAGAGGCGAGTCGTGATCAATTACAGCGAATGTTACCATTGAGTGACCTAAAGGTTTGTGAGAGTGAAAGTAAAATAGAGTCTAGCCAATTGAATGTAATACATGACTGACCGATGAGATGTACACTACGTCCCGGATAGACTTGGGAAATCCTCTTTTCAAGAACCTTTGCTCTTTCGGCAGGACTGCTTGTGGCGGGGACCCTGGTGATGAGGACCTCAGTTCCATTTTCTTCAAGAACCTCCTTTATCCCTCGCCAATGCGCGACTTCGAGGGGGGCAATGGCAGGGCCTATAGTGACGGAGTCGAAGCCAAGAAGGCCGTGACAAAAAACTACGGGGTTGCGCGGAGACTTGTCTGCATTATGTGAGTCGAAATGTTTGAAAAGAGTGACATAGACGCACACTTGTTTTTTGTCCCTTTTACGGGAAGCGTCTCAGGGCGGTCGTCGACGACCGGCGACGAAACATTATTGTCTGATTGAAACCACCACCAAGAGGACGTGGTTGAAGAGGAAGTTTGCAGACGATGTCCTGTTAAAAGGTCAGCGGAGTGGGTAGACATAGATCGGGAATAAAAGGAGCGTAGAGAGTCGAGGGAGGACCGAGCAGACGGTGAATGGGCGAGGACGATGGGAGGTGGCCGAACAACATCGGATCGGACAGAGTAGAATGAGGCAATAGGTGGAGAAAGGGAAGAGGAAGGAAGGGTTGAACGGGTGAGGTTGTCGAGGAAGGGTGGGGGTCGACTGAGATTGCGAGATACACGAAAGGATGGTGGGAGGCGTGCGGCAGGGGGCCGCAGAGGCTCATTCAGGGCTTCATTTAAAAGGGCAAGATTAGGAGATGGGGGGGAAGATGGGGGCGAGGAACGGGTTGACGATACATTGCTCAGCCAGCGCAGTACGGGGGTATGACGACGAGATGGCATGGGTGGGTTAGTGTCCAGTCTGTCTGCTGAACAAGGACTATAGGAAGTAGCCGTCGGCGAGTCAGACGTATTTGTAGAGGAACAGGCTGTCGTTGCCGTCGTAAAACAGGACGCGGAGGTCGTCGTCGTCGTTGGTGACTTGTCCGTCATAGGATGGCGCGGTGAGGGCATTCGACGTGACGTCACGCGACCATTAAGGATGCTTCTCCCCTCCATCCTTCCCTCAACTCCAGCGGTCCAAGACGGTACGGGTCTCTTCCGTTGCCATGTCTTCAGCTACAAGACTCACCGCTTCCAGTCACGTCCACCGCGCAGCAGGTCAAAGATGTCCATCCGCACGTCAACGATGTCCAGTTTTTGGCCAAAGTCACCACACCAGAACAGTATGTACGTTTGCAACTTATTGACTCGCCAGTACATAAGCTTCTCTGAATAGAACTCCGATATTTATCTGTGCAATGAAAAGTAAGTGTATTACGTCGTTCGTCCCCCATTATTCAATCACATTTCCAGATTGCAACCGTCTTTTTCCTTCTCGCGACCGGGTGATGATGCATCGTAAACGAGACCACGACTCTGTGGACGATACGTTGATAATAACTTGGAATGAGTAGAGTCGCTGTGGTGGATGCTGGCAAATAGAGACAAATTATGTAGTCTGAGAATAATGGTCCTCTCAGGCGTATGCATTGAGCTTTGATTGAGCTTGGTAGGTATAAAACCAGAACTATCAGTGTCGGACCCAAGTCGGACCTCCCTCTCATCCTAGCCGTGCCAATCGTCGTTAATCTAACCTACAATCAATCTCGTTGTCGCACCTATAGCACCCTTGTTTGCTTCCCTTTTTCTCACAACATCAACAACACACCACCAGTCAGCCATACCGTCCCTCTTAGGTTCCAGGTCTCGTCGAATGTCCTTCTTCTCAAGGAAGAAGCAGCAGCCTCCCCCACAGCCCCCAGCAAATGTTACTGTTGCCCAGACTCCGAGCCAAGCCCTAGCTCAGCTCTCCTCCAACGCCAGCAAAGACGTCACGACTGGGCAAGGGCAGCCAGGGAGTCTGCGAGAGAATCAATTTGATGGGTATGTCTCACCATTCAGCTCCAATTTCTCCCCTTGATTTACGCTACCTTCCATAACAGCGTATCCGGAAGTGTCGGAAGTGGTGGTTTGGGTCCTAGTGTTCAGCAGCAACAGATACAGCAGCAACAAGCCCAAAGAACCCAAAATCGAGGAAGTAGTCCGAATGGGCCTACAGGTCCACTTCAATCACAGCAGCAGCAGCGGGCGCCACCTGCTTTTCCATGGACTGCCCGCCGCCTTGTCCTTCTACCCCCGTTTGTGCTTCCGAAGCCTGGAGTCGTACCTCCCACATCGCCCTCGCCCTCACCATTTCCTCGATACGGCCACGCACTTCCTGCTGTCACCACTTCTGGAGGGGATCTCTACCTTTTCGGTGGTCTTGTCCGAGAAGTTGCTCGTAACGATCTTTATCTGTTTTCAACGGCGAATAATTCAGCAACCCTACTGCAAACGGGTGGCGAAGTTCCTTGTCCCCGAGTGGGTCACGCCAGCGCCTTGGTCAGCGCAGTTTTGATTGTGTGGGGCGGAGATACAAAGACAGATCCAAAGGCGAAGCCAACTGATAAGCAGGATGATGGGTTGTATCTCTTGAACATCAGTGCGTATACTTCAATTATGTTCGTAAAATTTTACCGACAGCTCCGCACCCAGCCTCGCGGGAATGGACACGAGTCGCGGTTCATGGAGCAGCGCCTGCTGGCAGATATGGGCATGCAGTGACTATGGTTGGCTCAAAATTTTTTGTTTTCGGCGGACAAGTAGACGGAGAGTTTTTGAACGATCTGTGGTGCTTTGATTTAAATTCACGTAAGTTTTCCGAAGTTGTCGCTGCGGGGACTCTCAATGTAGATTCCAGTAAGAGGCCGAGCAGGGTGGGAGTTATATGAGCCCTCCACTTCCGAAAAGCCTGCGCATCGAACAGGGCATGTTTGCATCACATACGAAGACCGCATCATCATGTATGTTTTGAAAACTTCCCTGTGACCGCCAATAAATCGAATATGTATCTTTTAGGTTTGGTGGGACGGACGGATCCTACCACTATAATGATACGTGGTCCTTTGATCTCAACACCAGAAAGTGGACCGAACTTCAATGCATTGGATTTATTCCTTCACCGAGGGAGGGTCACGCAGCAGCCATTGTAGATGATGTCATTTATGTGTTTGGAGGTCGAGGCGTGGATGGCAAAGATCTTGGTGATCTCGCTGCATTCAAAATCTCCAGTAATGTTTCATAACTACCAAAACGGTTACCTTCTTTAACGTTTTTATTTCAGACCAGCGATGGTATATGTTTCAAAACATGGGACCATCTCCAAGTGGGCGATCTGGACATGCCATGGCTTCAATGGGTACAAAAGTTTTTGTGTTGGGAGGAGAATCCTTCACCCCCTCGAAATCGGACGACCCTAGTATAACCCACGTTTTGGATACCAGTATGTTTCTCAGTGCAAAAAAAGTTTCCCAATCTTATAATTTCTCTAGAACATATTAAATATCCCGACTCCAGCAAAGGGCCGCCCCCTGGTGCTGCAGTTCCGCCAGGAAGCCAGAATGCTGCTCGAAAACCCTCCGTCACTGCTCAGAACCCCCAAGTGTCCACTGCACATCTCAATGGGCGATCAATGTCTCCAGCTGTTGGATCGGACAATGAAGACCCTCGGCGTGCCATGTCTCCTGCAGGCAGATCTATAAAGTCAGCAACCGGATTGCCTCAGCAGACATTCCCAACACCCCCAAATGGAAAAGGAAAAGCACCTGTTCGACCACGGAGGGAGGATGATGATCTGGCGGGCACAGATGATGGTATGGACACGGGCACCTCGGAATCGCATTCTCAAAGGGCTACATCACCTGACTCAAATCCTAGCCAAGCAAGAGCAAAAAGCCCAGTCCAGTTCAATGTCGCCAGTCGAGCTGTATCCCCTATGAATAACACTGGAGATGCCTTCGCGCAAGGGGGACAACCTCCAAGTATGGTTGGAGTGTCTATGGGGATCAACGGCAGTACTGGTAGATCGTCGCCTGCTGTTACTGGGCGGGCATCTCCTCTCCCTGGCCGAGCGTCACCTGTCACTGGGCGAGCGTCTCCTGCCCTCGAGCGTGTCAAAGCTTCCGGCGACGTATATAGCACTTCTCCTATCGTCAACGGGTTTGCTCGACCGACGTCAAAGAGCGGCAATGGGTCCGTTGGAAATGTGGCTGCTGATCTCCTGAAAGATCTCAAGGCCAAAGACCTGGAGCTTGATAGCCTCAAACGTCAAATGATTTGGATGAGGGAGGCCTTGAGCAAAGCTTCTCGAGCAGGTTACGTCCAAGTGGATAGAGAAGGTAGTCCCGATCTCTCACTAAGCGGAGCAACTGAGAACAGAACCGACGGGCGGTATTCTGAATTGGCTCTCAAGTTCAAACAGTTCAAATCCCAGGTCCAGGTGAGTAGAAGATCTTTGAATACCTTATTGGCAGGATCTGACTTTTTTCGATGTCAAGACTGCAATGGTTGAACAAGCAAAACAAGCCTCTGATCGCTTTGCAGAAGCCGAACGCATAAAATCAACTGCCACGCAAGAGGCCGCATATTATCGTGCCAAAATTGCAGCTTTGGAGGCGAACAACAAAACCGAGGTGCATCATGTTGAGCGCGATCGCATTGTGGATCTGGAACGACACATGTCTGCACTCATGAACGAGCGTTGGTCGCAAGACCGCAAGTTGAACGAACTGAGCGACTCTCTTGCTTTGCATACTATGTTGTATGATCAAGCTGAGGTTCGTGCGTCAGACGCGCTGAAACGGTCAGAGAAAGCCGATGAAGCACACAATCGCATCGCAGAGCTGTATAACGAGCTTTTGGAGCGATATGAAGTCCTTGAGGTCAAGCTGAGGGATCACGCTGATAAATTGGTATCCCAGAGCTCTTTGCTTGAACAGAGGGAAGCCGACGAAGTAGGTTTGCGTGGCCAACTCGACGAGCTTCTTCAATCGAAGGAACACCATATTCGGGCTTTGGAACAAGCCCGCATGGCGCTCCAAGCAGCTTCTGCACGGGCGGAGGAGGTAGACATGCAGTATCAACGGGCACGAGAACAGATCAGCACCATTGAATCTGATCTAGCTGAACTGCGTGGCGAGGTCGAGACCCGAACTTTAGAAGCTGAGGCGGCGCGGGCGAGATTAACAGATGTCGAAAATTCATGGACCAAGTCTCGCGAGGAGGCAGATGCTTTCAGAGCGCTTACCACTGGTGGCCTTGGCGAGCTGCTTGACTCTCACAGAGATCTCAAAGCAGACGAAGATCGTCTTCTTCGTGGACATTCTGAAAAATTACAAGCGGTTGAAGCGGAAGCGCAATCTCTCCGTTTGCTTCTGAAGGAGACAACCCTCAAAGTTGATGAAGCTCAGAAGAAGATGGCAGATGAACGACGCCGCACCCGCGAGCAGGAATCCGAACAGCTCATTCTTCGTTCGCAAATTGTCGCTTTACGTGGGCAACTATCGCAAGCACATGCGGATGTTGGACGTTCCCGTAAGGAGATTTCTGAAAAAGATAACCTCCTCCACGATAAAGACAAGGAAATTTCTGATACCAATCTCAAAATGGGCATGCTTCGTAATTATCTGGCGGAGAACGGCGTTGGCATTGACGAGGGTGAACTCCGCCCATCTTCTAGGTCCAAAGGTTCAGCGTCCCCGGAAGCTATTGCCGAGCTGGAAAATAAACTTGCCGAGCGCACTCGTCTTCAGGAAAATGCAGAGCGCGAGCTTGCTCAGGTCGTACGTCGGGCGCGAGAAGTGGAAGGGCAAATTACTCAACTATCCGCCCAACTCCATCATGCACGATCAACACAAAATGCTTCAAGTGACTCCGCAGACGCTGAGGTGCGCGCGGAAGACGCTGAACGCAAACTGGAAGAGACAGAAAGGGGATACAAGGAGCGTTTGCACCAAATGGAGGAAGACTATCAAATAGCCGTTCATTACGTGAAGTAAGAATTTCGTGGACTTTCTCTCCTCTTTTCTAATTTGACATTCTGCAGGGGCACCGAAAAGATGATGCGTAAAATGCGCGATGAGCTGACGAAGCAGAAGAATACAAATAGTCAACTTCAGGCCGATCTCGACGGTGTACGGGGTGGGAAATCGTCAGATTCGAGAGTTCGCAACATCAATGGTCGTGGCACTCCCTCATCAGAAGACGAGGGGTTGCGCAACCAGCTCATTGATGCTCAGAGACAAGGTCAGCGGTTGCACAATGAAAACAAAGATCTTCGGATGCGACTCGACAACCTGGAGAAGGACCTTGAGGTCCTTCGCAACAATCTTGTAACCTCACAACGGGAGTCGGATGACCGATTAATGCAAGTGGAAGAACTCCAACATGATGTTGAACGGCTACAGGCCTCCCTTGTTATTGCTCGTGGGGGCCACGACGAAACACTACTGGAGAAATATAGTAACGAAAATACAATCCTTCGACGAGAAAACGAACAACTTTCTCATAAAATTGGACTGCTTCTTGAAGTTGAGCAGCCTTCGTTTGGCAGGGGCAGGCCGATGTCAGGCATCTCTGGTAGGCGAGCCAGCACTTCGAGTTCGGAGAATGCTCTCGCTTTCGAACATCTATCCAGTGAATTGGACGATTGGCAGCGACAGCTCGCCAGCTCTATGAGCAATAGGCGACCACTGAGTGACTTCGATTCTGAACCTGCAGTGTCAGAACGCACAAGGTCCCCCCACTCATAATGTTCCCTCCCTGCTGTATGTATCACTTGCATATACCCGTGATATTTTTTACTTTGACAACTTCGCTTGGATTCCATCGCGTTCTAATTTCTTCTCTCCCTCTTTACTTATATGCTCTGCACTGATATTACCTCCTATCTATAAGAAGTGTTCCATCTGTTGTCTTTACGTTTCTAGTAATTATTGTTGTGCATTTGATGCTCTGCGTGTCCACTCGACTGCTTTTGTTTTCACATTACTCACACCATCTTCGTCTCCGATTCGTTTCTCAAGCTCAAGCCACTTCTTGAAGAATGATCTACCAAAAAATAACATTAGTGATGGCCGATCAAAGGTGACGAATTGCGCACTTCGCCTTGTGGCTTGTCATGTGAAGGGTCAAAACCCGTTCGAAGAGGTTCCTGCCACATATGTAATTGGTGTAGACAAAAAGCTTGGACAGGGCATACCGGAGGCCTTGGATATTCCTCTGAACTCCTTCCATGTCCATATATATTGACCACAAGTCCCATCGTTTGGGGTGTGAATCAACAATGCCCTCGAATAGTGTTCTTCCTCGTTCAGGATCACCATACTTGTATTCCAGTTGTGCGAAGCGAGATATCGTTTTCAAATCTGTTTTCATACCATTTCAACCCACGGTATGGAAAAGTGAAAATGCTCACGTTTGCGTTTGTCTAGGCTCAGCAGACTACGTGGAAGGAGCTTCCTCGACTCCTCCATATTTCCTCTTTTCAAGTAGTATTCACTGAAGAGTGTCCATACCTTGGAACTTTGTCCAAACTTCTTGCAGGTCCGATTAAATTGTTCTTCGGCTTTCTGCAAGAGGTGTGGTACGACGTTCAATGACTACTCCTGCTAAGTGCAAACTTTGCTAACCTCCAATTTATCTGATTGATCGAAGATGGAAGCCAGACGTATATGTATGGTTTTCGAGTCATTCGCGCGAGCTGCCTGCTTAAAGGTTGTTTCCAAGCTTTCCAAGGTCCCGTAAACATTTTCCAGGTTTAACAGGGCGATCCATACGTTCAGTTTCTCTTGCTCCTCTCTAAAGTTAATAGTTTTGATAGCCCTGCGGCCAATTTCTCGAGACTTCTCCACTTCTGAGAGTTGTAGCTGAAAAGACATATACTGTATCCAAAGGTACGACGAATTCGGGGACCCCAGAAGCAGCCTCTCAAAGTCCGCGTTGGATTCCGGTGCCTTGGTGTGCATGTCTGCTGTGAGGTCGTGTTCAATCGCTTTTCGCCGACGTTTCGTTTTCCTCTTGCCGTATTCGGCACCTTCCAAGTCAGATTCACTGGAAGGTGATTCCACATCGCAATCATCACTTGATTGCTGTTCACCAAAAGACCATTGGAACCCGCCTGTTAACGCCAATGAAGGTATCGGAGTCTTGGACACGACTGGGGGTTTCTGTGCGCTAGCCGCACGGCTGTGGATGAGGGCTTGATCAATATCGACATCCATCACGTCGTCGCCCTCGCCTCCGGAGTCCGAGATATCGACTCCTTCGTTTACATCATCATCGCTTGTCTCGACGTTGTCATTCTTAGGCACTCCAGAAAGTTCGGGGATCGGTTCCTTGGTATCAGCGCCCTCTTCAAAATCTTCTTCATTAAAAAGAGAAGGCTTCAGGCTCAAAGAGATACGAGCTTTATCAATCCCTATAATCATGGCCTTCACACGATCTCCCTCGCGGAAGCTATTAAGCGCAGATGAGACACCAGCTCCTTGACTGTCTGAGAGCTAGAGGAAACTCTCAAGATACAAGAAACGAAGCCATATAGTAACAGTACACACCTGTGATTTGTGACAAAGACCATTAAGCTTTGATTGATCAATGTTGATGAACAGACCGTAGTCCTCAATCCGCTTTACAAAACCATCGACCTTCTGACCCACTTTGAGATCAGCCAACTCAACGCATGAGCCATTTCTAGTCGAGAGATCTCCCGATTTGAGGGTCATTTCTACTTTCCTTGTCTGGAGGTCAACACTGTTGATAAAATATTAGTAGTCTGCGTGTGTGAGTGGGGACAAGGAGTACTTGAGAATGAGACCTTTTACAATCTGTTTTGCGTGGAAACGAGCCTTCCAGTCTTCGACAAACTAAAAACGCAAGGTCAAAACAAAACTATTGAAAGAGGAACGTCACGAACATCGTCAAAAAGTTCTCGAATCTGTACACGAGCATCGATATCACGACCAATGGTCACGAACAACCCATGGTCAGCCACACTTTTAATAAATCCTCGGACAGTGTCTCCGACATGGATATCAGAGATGTGGATGATCTCCTGGTCAACAATTTTTTTGGTAGCCTCAAGACACATTTTCGAATGGCGGGTGGACAGCCTGAGTTGGTTTTTGGTTCGATCTACCTCGATGATCGCGGCCTTCAGAATGGAATCTACGGGGGGTACTAAGCCCGTGTCGTAGTCATCTGATATGTCTGTCGGGTGTAATGTTCCACCAATATGTGGAGTGACCTTGATTAAGGCACTATGTCCAATATGTCGAGTAACACGACCTCCGACGATCTGACCAACTTTTAAAGAATCGAAGGACATACTTGATCCTTTGAGTAACAGAACCTTCTTTGGTTTTGGTGTGTTAGCCACGATGACCACTCCTTTATCAGGATTTCGGGTGACAACAACGAGTTCATCCAGTTCGTCACCAACTTTTAACTTGACAAGGAGTTCACTTAAAGAAATTTGACGAAAATTTGCCAGGTTTTTTAGAGACAGCAGAGCTCGAATATGGGTTGGTTGAAGGATGATAAGTGCGTTGTCCTTGTGAATCTCGGAAATGAATCCTTTTACGATATTACCGATCTCGACAGCGTTGGTATCACTGGCTGGACCTTTGTTGCCGAGGGCTTGTCGAATGCTAGCTACAATCCGCCCCTGTTCAGAGTCGACAGAAATAATCCGCGTTCTCACAACCCGTCCAATTGGGAACGAATCTGAGAGTTTACTAATCGGAATGTCACTGCAACATCAACCTCAGCCAAGCTTGTCACAGTTAGACATTGAAATAGTACCTGATTTCTTTTGCTGGGACAATTGCTTTTAGATTATTGTAAAATTCAATCAGTAGGTGATTGTCGTAGACTTTGAAGATCACTGCGTGAGTCACAAAGCCTGGTTTGGCATCATCAATTTTTGACAAAATAGGTAGATCGGAATCAAGGAGCGTCTTTTTTGCCGTTAAAGAAATGCGCTTCCGGTAGACGTCAACGGCCAGAACCTGGCAAGGATGTTAACCACATGGGTTATTAAGACGGGTCGAATCAATTGCTAACTTTGCATTTAATGCTCGCTCCAGGCTTAAATCGTTTCTCGGGATGTTTAAGGGTGATATCCGCATAATGGTTGGGCCAGACAACACCATCGATACTTCCTGACAAGGAGACGAAGAGGCCAGAATCGGTAAGTTTCTTGATTGTGCCTTTGATGACTTCGCCGACCTCGACATCGCTCACTTGCAGAAACTTCTGCTCAATAATCGATGGCTTGAAGGAGAGCTGTAAGAGACCATCAAAGCAAAAGTAGCCTGTTACACGCGCTCGATGGAGGGTGCCGGGTTTCCATGGGCCAGTGGAAGAAAGGGATGGTACGTGATACTCTGAGAGGTGGGATATCTGCCAAGAACTTTGAGGAACTGCAGAAGAAGAAGGGGATCTTACGAACATGTACAAAACCTTCAACTCCTGGCTGAACTTCTACAATAATCCCCCGCTCCGCTTCTACCCGGAGGACCTTCGCAGATTCAATGATCGTACCCAATGGAAAGGCTTCTTGAATAGATTTTGTCTGGGCTGGCACTTCCTTGCTTTTGATGCAAGGTGCACTGAGATTCGTGAGGTGGTCTACTAGGGCCAACGCGAATCTTGGGGGGGATGAAGAATATTCATACAATATTCTCGCCCTGACCTTTTTACCAACCTGGTACGCTTTTCCCTCTCGTTTTAGATGCACCTGGTCAACGGTACCTTCGAAAAAACCAAGGACTTGGAGATTGAGACCCGTGGGATGGATCGCAGTTATGAGTGATTGCACCAAAGCGCCAGGAAGGACCGATGTGACGGATGAAATTTCAGTGACCTGTGTATGGGTTGAGTAAACTGAATATAAAAGAATGGAATTGAAGACAGACAGAGGACAACGAAAATAGGGCTTGGTCCGTAGTGACATTGCAAGTTCGTCCGTTTGCGGACAGCTTGGTCACACTAACGTCCACCAACCGACCGACATCCAACGCTATGTTCCGACTTGGCCGCATCTTTGTATCCTTGAAAGCCAAAAATCCCTCAACACCTGAAATTCCCAAATCCAAAATATATCCATGGTCTTCGACACCCTTGACGGCGGCTGTCATGGTCTGATGGCCCGATAAGTCGCTGAAAACGTAGACCTGTATGGAGAACATACAAATCCATTTTTGAGGTCTGCTTTCTGAACTCCGGCATTTACTCTCTCAGGAACCAGACTGAGCTCTACCCGTCTGCTAGCCTTGCTGGCCTCATCCCGCAATTTTCCAAGACTGGAAGCTTCACTTGAACCTGGGGCATGTATAGCGGACACCACCGCACGGACGTATTGTCCTACCCTGAATATATCAGAGAGATCTGGGGTATCAGAATTCGACAATGTGGCTCCTTCCTCATCATCCGCGCCAGACCCTTCGCTGATGTTGTCCATTCGTTCAAGGGCGGTCGTAAATTGTGAGGATATATTTGTTATAGGAACATGGGCGGATAATTGGTTGGGAAGAGAAACAAGCAATGATAACGGCAAAATACCGACAATTTGGCCGAAAATTTTCATCCCCACACTCAACCTCTGTTGAATTCGTTCAGCCTAAGCACCTCAAAACTGATAGTCAACTTACTTTATAATTGAGATGCTCAATTCGTACTCTATTAGCACTTTCACCAGCAAGATGAGCGTGGCTATCGGAACCACGTTTTCGCTTTGTGGACTTTTTCGCAAAATGGGCATCCTATAAGTCCAAGAATAACAAAATTAGGATACGCTCGTATAAAAAACTAGTTCTAACCTCAAAAAGTTCTACATTAGCTTCCTTAACGGCCTCCGCTCGAATTGTCTTTACTTCAAGGGGTGTGAACGACGTGCCACCACCACGAGGAAAGTCAATCTCCTCTGCAGGTAACGTAGCCCCACTTGAGAGGGTGTGTTTCTCGTGCTTGAAATCAGCGATCTTTGATTTTTTAGATCCGTTCTTTGTCGATTCATTCTCCATGGAACGCTTCTGAGCAGGCATCACGTCAGGAACGAAGTTTTGTTCAACGAAGGGTGAAAAGAGGCCAAAGGCAAACTGAAGGCAAGGCTTTTTTTTTAATCATAATGGCATCACGTGATCTCCTGTAACATGGACCGTCACTAGTCACTGGTCACCTCTACTTGTTACTAATAGTATTACTAAGTCAAATTTGACTCTGCTAGTACCTTTGTCATGGGTCAGTCCCAAGAATCGCTCTTGTCCACACACTACTGACCTACGTTATAGATTATCAGGTTTGCACATTTTCCTTATGTTCATGTATAGAAGGCTGAAGATGAGGTAGAATCGAGTTGGTTCCAAGTTTGGAGGTGGAGGTGTTGCTGGTGCTTCGGAGACGAATGTCGACAGGCGGGAGCGCCTTCGAAAGCTTGCACTAGAAACCATTGATTTGGCGAAGGTAAGATGTCCATTGTCTGCGAAATTTGTCGAATGACTGTTCACTTCTCTCTCAAGGATCCTTATATTCTCCGCAACCACCTTGGGTCTCTCGAATGTCGTCTATGCTTGACCCTTCATACCAATGAGGGTTCTTACCTTGCACATACACAAGGGAAAAAGCATCAAACAAACCTTGCCCGCCGCGCAGCCCGCGATGCGAAAGACACACAACTCATGATTGCACCTGCACAAAGTAATGTTCAACGAAAAGTCTTCCTCAAGATAGGTCGTCCAGGGTACCGAGTCACAAAAGTTCGCGATAGGGATACTGGAAAGGAAGGCATGATGGTTCAAGTGCATCTACCTCAAATCAAGGATGGTGTGGTCCCGCGACGTCGATTCATGAGCGCATGGGAACAAAAACGGGAGCCACCCAACAAAGCCTATCAATATTTAATTGTGCGTCCCTCCCCGTCACTATCTTTGCTGCCTCAAATTATTTTGTTAGGTAGCGGCTGAACCGTACGAAACTATCGCCTTCCGTATTCCAGCTCGTGAAATCGAGGATGAAGCTGATGATGCTGGATACTGGAATTGGTCCCATTGGGATCCGGACACAAAGCAGTACAGTTTCCAATTCATGTTTCGTCTCGCTTATTGATGTATCCTCACTCTGGCCTGTAAGTAATATTATCACCAGAATACTTAGTACACTTGCTCCCTGCCATCGTGAAACGTCATCAGAATGCATGTTGTCTGTAGTTGAGAGTTTGGCTGCTTGTCCGTACACAACTATCTATCGTCTCACAAACAAGGCTGGGATAGTCGTACATGCAGCAAAATCACTGTACATAGTTGAAGACCTTGCAAAGTAATACAGTTAAATGTGAGGTGAGCGACAACAAAAATCAATGAGGGCACAATCTATCTGAAGAGAATTCAAATGCAAATGAGGGAGTAGTACCTCAAAAATTGGTTCTTCGTTTGCTCAAAACTCTTTTCGTAGGCCTCCCGGTCTTGGTGGGGAAGGTCGACTTTTCTACGTTTGTCGAAGGGATAAGATCAGGCGAAAACGAGATGGCGGTAGCAGGCGTCCTCTGTACTACCACACTCGGCCGTTTCTTGAGTTTACGACTGGGAGGGTCATGTAGTAGCCGAGAGGTATTTGCTAATATTGGGGGCACGGGTCCCACGGGTGATGGAGACTGTGAAGGAATCGGCTGAAAATGAGGGTAAGTTTGCAACGAAGATGGATATTGATACGGTGGCGTTGGCAATGAATTTGACGGTTGAAGGGGGGTAGGCATAACGAGCTTCTTTGGAAGAAAACGTGGCAGCTGTTTCGCCCCACTGCGAGGATACAGATAAGCGGGGGTAACTTCTTGCGAGAAATTTGGCTGATTTGGGATTGTTTGAGAACAACCCGACTGGCTCCCGTCCATAGAGTGAAGGTTGGTATATTGTCCATCAGCATGAAAGTTCACGCTCGTCTCATGAGTGTTCCTGTTGTGTTTATAGGAAATTGGATCACTGGAGTGGTCGTCCCCATAGAGCTTGACCTGGGGTTCACAATAAACTTCTGCATGTGCAGAGAGGTGGTAGTGATGTAAAAAATTCAATTGCTGGTTCTTGTGGGCATGACCCGAAGGCTGATGTGTCCCTTGCGGCGTAGTACCAATATGTTGAGTTGTGTCCGTTTGCAAGGGATGGTCTACACCAGTAGGAGGGAGTCGAGGTTGTCCCTCAGTGGTGCCTTGATTCGACCATGATGTGCGCTTTTGAGTAAAGGGATTATGGTGTTGCAGCTGATTTTCGTCATGATTCTTGCTCTTGGGCATGCTCCGAGGCAGGCCAGTTGCAGCACGTCGATTGTCTTGGCCGTCCTCAGCGTTGATCCGATCGATATGTTGTTCATCTCCTTCAGTAGGTTCACAATCTTGCAACGGTCGATCAGTGACCTCATTTCGCCGCAAGTCTACTTCATAACCGATTTGGTCGCCATGCTGGTTTCCATTAGTGGACCGATAAGGATGAATTTCGTTCCGAATAAATTGATGTTGGACGACGTCGTCAAAAGGACAGTGGTGACCTTGAGCGCCAACTACTCTCCCACTTTGCTTGAAATAGTTGGGTTCCTTGTTGGCAACGCCGTTCGTTTGTTGCAGCGCTGCTTTGCCCGCGTTCTTGGTCTGAGGGGGATAGGGAGGAGGGTCATTGTCATTGTGAATCTCGCTTTGAGCAAAGAACGCTTGTCTATTCTCTTCCGCCCTCCCTCTCTTGGGTTGGAATATGTCGGGCGGAGAAGAAGAAATTGGATCGGTAGGTTTGTGGGTCGTTGTTGCATTTTGTGTGACCTGGAAGTCAATAGGGGAAGGAGGGAACTTGGGCAGGCACCCTTCCTGGCGCTGTGCTGAAGCTCCGTCGACTTCCCAAGCAACGGTGTCATGTGGCAAATGAACCTGCCTGCTATCGTCACCAACGGAACGCTTCTGTGACGTCAATCGATCTGAGTTCATAACGACTTGCTCCGCTGTGCAATAAGGCGTTAAGGAGCGGCCTTTCTCCGACGTTTGCTGCAAATATCCGACACCAACTAATTCCTTCTGCCCTAAGTTTAGATGTGTGCTGGGGTCATTACCAGTCAATGGTTCCAGGGTAAGGCCATACGGATCAACCTCTGATTCATGTTGTTGTGCCTCGACTCGCTCGTAAGTAAAGTCATTTGGGGTTGGAGGCGATGCAGAAAGTTGCATCATGGCCATACCAATCTGGATTGCTGGTCCATCAAATGGGCTATCGACGGCACGACGCGGTGGACGATTGCGGTAACGGGGAGTTGCATGACCACTAGCGGACAGCTGAGCTCGATGTCGAGGTGGAATAACGGATCCTTGGGGGACGCTCCGAGAAGCTTCCAACTGTCCTGTTGATAAGGGAAAAACCTCACCGCTCCGTAGTCGAGGAGGCTTGGCTTGCTGCCGCCTGAAGTTCCGAGGAAGAATTTGACCAGGTGACAGGTTTAAAGGAACACCAACAAGTGCCTCGGGTGGCGTATATACCTATATGCTATGATAAACAATGCCATGGGTGATACCTAGTGATGATCCTTACATCCCCGACTGTTTGAAGAGCATGGTCATGGTGTTCGTGAAAATGGCCGTTGTTCGAAAAGCCTAGAGGCACTATTTGTACGCCAGATTGAAGAGAGGAATGCACCGCTTCGTATGGGCCTCCGTGATGCAGTGCAATGCCAAGTGGGTTGCTTTCGTCAAGTTCATCAATTCTATCTAGGTCCTGCAACCTCCAATTAGGCGCAGGCCCTCGTTGATGTTGATTTGTTCCATTCTGAAGGCTAGCAGCAGGTATTGTCGCTAACCGGGAACGAGGGGCCGATCGCCGATCGTTTATCAGTGCTGTTAGCATTGCAGGCTTCGTAACTTTCGTTGGGTTCGCTTCATAGGGTGGAGGGGGGACATCATGGTGACTCTGGGATGGCTTTGTAACATTGAATAAGGAGCTCATATTAGGCTGGGCCTCTTTTAGCCAGCTTAGGAGACTACCGCGCTTTTTTGTCGAATCCTTTGAGTTCACAAAGGTTCTTGACAGTATGGACGTGTGGGTGGGCGCAGGTGGTATGGAAGAAAGAGCGATGGAGTTGGAGGTAGAAGAAGGGGGTGGGTATGATGTGGACTGCGGCTCGTCGACACCGTCTGGAGATGTTGGCGAATTGGGTGGCTGTAAGAGCTGGAAAGAGTTGACTTCCGCCTCAGCAGTGGCGTCATGGGTATCAAAGGAGCGCCGTCGGCGCTGACCCCTTAAAGTTGGATGGCCTGGCGCAGGAGGTGACTCCCAATTGTATTCCGTAGCGAAGTAGGGATGAGAGCGAGGATCAGGTGAGAACGCGGGGTCATCATAGAGTGCTGTGGAGAAGGTCACGATCGGTTTCTTGCTCGGCGCTGCAGCTACAACGGGTTTCGACAATCTAAATTGCATCGGTTCATCGACTTCCTGAGACGAGAGTTGAGAATGAGACTCAGGGGGGAAACCTGGCAGAACTTCCGGAGATTGGCGACCTCATGCCGCTCCAAATTCTTATTTATTTAATCCAAGTACACGTCTAAGTGCTTTAAAAGTAGCTAAAAGGTCCTATTGGCACCCCACCGACTTTATCGATCCATCGTTGAAGATTTCAATGGATTGACCACCTGTTAGACCACTCGATGACCTCAAATCACACGCCGAGCAGCAAGACTGCCGCCGCCATTGCGTAGACCAGTTGTAGGCAATTTTGATGTTCCACTCCGCGAGACAGGTTTTGGAAGATTCGAAATCGTCCCAACAGAACTCCCATACTTCACAGGACGTTTAAGGCCACCGACGGCCAGTGGTTTGGTGAGAGTGTTCGAAACAGGTGCAGGCCGAAAAGGACCCTCCCTTGATTGGATAGCGTTTGCCACAATCCTGCTTCTTGGCTGGGCCTGCAAACTAGGCCCGTCTGAGATCAGCACCCTACGTGCCCCACTCACCCCACTCACAACGGGCGCACTGACAGCTGGAACGGAAGGAGCTGAGGGAGCAGTGTTATTTTTACTGGCGGGAGGTCGAAGAGTCGTGTTTCTAGAACCTAAACCGGTAAAATTGGGCGACACCCCTCTCGACACAGGCAAACAGCCGGTCGTCGATACAGGGGGTATCGTTCGAGCTGAGACAAGGTCAACGCCTGTACAAGCAAAAGTAGGCCCCTCAGAGGAGCTAGTGCTACTTGTCGAATTCGACTTCGAATGGCCTGACAACTTGGCTCGTTTCACGATTTTGAGAGCAGGGACAGCGGGCGGGGGAACCCGTGGAAGATCGCATTTCGAGCTCGGAGTGGATAACAAGGGAGGCTTCAAAGACTTCGTGGGAACGACTACAGGCGAAGGCTTCTCCAGGTCCTGTTGGCCTTGTAAATTTGCTGTAGGTAAGGCTTTTGCTAAGATAACTCAGCTCCGAGATACACCCACACAGAAGTCACTCACATAAACTAGCACGTTTGGCAGGCCCCAGTGAATCGAAACAGCTCCGTTCTTGTGATGTTGGTTTACGAGCGGCTAGATCCTCATCAGATGTCTTTATCTTCGGTGGCGCTCCGTCTGTCTCCTCATTCTTCATGGATTTCAAGACCGACTCCATCTTCCCTTGCTCGGCACTCATGTCAAAGCTGTCTTCTCCCTCAAGAGCATCGAAGAACGAGTCCATGCCATTTTTTGAGCCAAGGAAAGAGATTTTGTCGTTGAGTAAATCAAAAGTGGCGTCTGCAGATTCCAGTTGTAACTGAAAAGAAGACTGCAGGTCTACAGAGCAGCGGTTCGAATTGACGGAGGGTGGCGGATGGGGCCTCAATTTCGACCGATCCAAGGAGGGTACGGGGAGGATATCTTGTATGGAGTTTGAGGGAGGAGGTGAAACGACAACAGGAAGTGAAGTGTCTGTAAGAAGAGTTCCAGTAGGTGTCACAAGGTTCAAAGTGCAGACGGAACTGCCCAGTGACTCCGAAGAAGAATTTGGTAGGTCATCATGAGTGATATAAATAGGAGGAATCAACGACCCTGATGTCTGGCTGGCAATGGGCGTTGCTGGCTTTACAGACTCTGAAGATAACTCCTGAGGAGTGATTGGTTGCGCTTGGGATAGGTTTGACAAGTGAGGCACGACTGGACGTCGATAAACTTTGGAACGAGCGAGGGGGGTCGCATCGCGTTCTAAAGGAAGGTCGGCCAATGGAGTGCGAGGGGCTAAAGGGGAAGGGCTACTGCTTGCCGAGGGCGTGGGTCTAGAGTGCCACTTTGGGGTGGCCGCTTCAGTCATATGGCGGAAAGTTAATGTGTCGTTTTCGTCAGAGTCAGAGTCGTGGATCAGGTGAGCCTCGGGGCCATCTTCTTCGATGAGAGAGGCGTTGATAGAAAAGTCATCAAGGGTAGCATTTCCTACATCAATGAGACGATTTTTGAGCTGAGGAGGCTGGGGATGCGATGAATTGTAAGTGCGATTAAAGAACGCGGTGAGGGTGTTGACATTCTCCTTGTCTGAATCTGGAGATGAAATGTTGCGGGGAGGGGTGGTTGGGTCGCTAACGGCTAATAGAGGGTCGAAAAGAACAAGAACGCTGTGTCGGGGGCGTGCGGCGTTCATGACGGTGACAGCGAGCAAATTGACAGAACAATTTAAGTCAAATCCACATCAAATCCAAGTTCAACTTGCTTTGTTTGGCATTATGTACGCGACTTGTTCGTTTCAAGCCACCACTGGCACTTACAGAGAACACCTTGCCTGGCACACCATGCCCGCAGCTCCAAACATCTCCGAACTACGAGCGGATATAAAGAACTGGGAACGTGCCTTCAAGGCGACAAATGCACGCGATCCCACAATCGACGACATTAAACTCCAGCCTCACATTGGTCAGTGCTGTCATCGTCCGTTTGCCTTTGAATCCACCACGAATTCATCCCAGCCGACAAGTACAAGCTATATAAGAAACTCTCCAAGCTTGCAGTCACTCCGTCTACGCCTCCGAGGCTTCCGTCTCCTGACTATGCATTGACCCTGCCAGCCACTCGTCCAATCATGCAGACTGCTCCCCTCTCTACATTCAACCCCTTTTCTCCTCATAAAATGAACAAAAACAAGACAAAAGCTACCGTAAAGCATGAATTATCGCCAAACTCCTTTAAAAGTCCAGGTAAATCTCGCTTGCACGACAGCTCAAGTCCATCTCTGGAGCTATTCCCTCTTCGTTTTGCTTCTGACCCCACCTCCTCCATATCCCCGTCATTTCCTTCAACAGCTATGTCGCGTGCACGAAAACGCCTCCGTGGAGAACCTGTCTCCCCGTCCCCAAGTAAGGAAAAACGGCGACGCGTAATTTCCCAGACTTCCCTCCCTTTCCCGTGCTTCCAGTCTAGGACAAACAGTGACAATCTCGATTGCGAAGTTTTGAACGATTCATCCTTTGTAGACAACTCCCCTTTAAAGCCACATGCAAAGGGAAAACATTTCGCACCCTTGTTCAACGCAAGAAGTGCCCCCATAGACGACCTATTAAAAGTAAAGGCATTTACTAATGATTCAAAGAGCGGTCTCGATGTATTCCACGATATCATCCCAGAATCACGGATGACTACATCTGGTTCATTGGATCTGACGGCGTCTGGAGAATTGACAAACGGGAACCCTTCGGCTGATGCACAAAAACCGAGCAGCTCGGTAAATACTTTGAACCCCTTGTACACCCAAAAATCGCATTCGCACGATGCCGACACAACAGCGACCAGAGATATCCGCTCATCACGCAAGCGCTCCATTTCTGACGCCGAGAAAAATCCATTCATTGTCCAAAAAGCTCGTCGTCAATCAAAGCCCCGCCTTCTACCTCCGTCTCCTCCTGCAGCTTCTGGTTCCTCGGCTGCCAGTAAGAAGGCGCAAGGGAAGGCTATTGATACCAGAAAGAAAGCGAAACTGGCAAACAACACCGAAACTGATGGAGAAAGCGAAAGTGAAGTCGACCTACTAGTCCACAAGGGTGGACTGAAACTGATTGATCGGTCACACACGCTAGCTGCGCGCACAAGCAGACAAGAATATGATGACGAACACATCGGACTTGATTCGGACCCCATTTTAGTCTATGACCGTTTGACAGCTCCTCATGGTCAGAGCATCCCTACAACGACTCATCCGCAGGACGGCAAATTCGAGGTTGACCTCCCTGATAAACTTCGGCGCGTGTTGTCCTTGGGGTATGTTGATGCTAAGTGGAGAGATTGTCAAGAGACGCAAGTCGCTAAGAGCGTATTGTATGGACGAAAACTCGCGCACTACAACCCAGACAAAGGTGGAGAGATTTGGGACATTGGAGAAAATGACGTTATGGATGAGGACGAGAGTACAAGGTCAAATGTGGAAGTTGAAGATGACTGGGAAGGCGAGCCAGTCCCTTGGGAAGTAGGAGAGCTTTAGCGAAAAACAGTGTTCCTGCCACTTGGTTGCTGCCTCTATGCTAAACACGAAACGTGTTTCCCACGTGAGAGTGTCACTGTCACGCAGGCACCCTTCATTTTGCAAGACGAAAGCTGTTATCTTTTCTTGAGAAAGAATCAGCTAGGCAACTTCACGACTCTTCATCGCGACTGACATTGAATAGGCCTTCAGCACAGGTACCTCGCTGTGGACTCATGCCCATGGCGTGAGCATGTATATGACACCGATCACACATGCATGACGGTGCAAATAACACAGGCAGCGTGCCACACACGCAGTCCTCATTAAGTGTCTAATAAAGGACCAACTTTTCTTCTGCCTTTCAACTCATCAGCAGACTACACACCTCTCATCTTTTTCTACCGTACAAGTCTTCCGACCAATCTCCGCTCACCGTCTCGTGCCAGCACAAGCTTTCAAAGCGAAAACAAAAGGAGGGATTTTTTTCTTCGCAAAGAAAATGTTCCCCGTCATTCTTCGTGACCCCGTTGCTACCAAGAAGTTGCTCGAAGCAATTAACGATGCGCCAAATGGCAGGCGCTCTCTGTCCAGGCTGGCTCGGACGTGCCGAGCACTTTCTGAGCCCGCCTTGAAGATATTGTGGAGGGAGTTGGATTCCATTGTTCCGATTCTCGGACTGTTTCCAGGCCATGTTCTCAAGAAGGCTCGCAGACCTGGTTTGGGTTTGGTATGATACCAGTAATTTCTGTCTTATTTTTTGTTCACACAACCACGGCTAGGTCAAGATCCCACAAGGCGACGATTGGAAGAACGTTCTCAGATACGGTGAACTCGTTCAGCGTATTACATATGACGAAAACTCCAACGCCGTCGCTACCTCGGTTTTCCCTGTTCTCGACGAATCTCGTCCTCGCACATACATACTTCCTTTCCTGCGAGAGTTGACGTGGAAAGCCGAGACAGCCGCAGGTTTAGATCGCTGTGCTCTTTTCCTTAACCCAGAACTCCGAGTTGTTCACTTGGAGATTGGAACAAATCTAAAGCTCGCCCAAATCAGTGCCTTTCTCGCTGACATGTCAAGTCGAAGCAAATTATTAGGTTTCTCTTTCATTTCTCCGACTAGCTTGCCAGATGCCTTCACAGAGCTCCTTCTTCGCCAAGATGCCCTGGAGAAGGTGCTCCTCGTCGCTCCCGGGGCTTTGTCCCCTGGCGTTGGTCGCTGGACCGCCGCATTACCTCAGCTTAAACACTTGCAGTTGGACTTGACTGGTAGATCGCCGATAGCTGTGGAAGGGTTTTTCGACGAACTTCGTCCACGCTCCGGAGATTCTACGCCAAGCTCCATCGGTTCCACAGATAGCGGTGTCTTCTCTGGTGAGGAACTTGATTTCACCGAAATCCGCAAGTCTGCATTACGACTTACCGGGGATTTAATGTCGAAAGGCTCCTTTGCGCAAATGAAAAAGTTGAATTTGACGGGCGAAGTGGCTAATATCGCTGTTTTTTTGAGGCACCTCGATAGCCCTCTGACTCAGTTAGATCTTGTCATTGAAGACCCCCCTGACAAGGCTGATTGGCAGGACCTGTGCGGGTTGCTGTGCGATCGTTTCGGAGATACTTTGCAGTCATTGCGTATAACCGCAACTGGATCTTCGAAATTTATGGATCTAGTTCGTTCGACTTCAAGGGCAGATGCACCATCTGGCCATCTCTCACTCGAGTACCTCTCAGAGTTGTCGAAGCTCACGCGATTCGATATTGAGCTTCCCGAATCAGTCCTTTTCACCCCATTTGACATTGAATGCCTGGCGCATGCATGCCCAAATCTCGAAACGCTTCGCCTCTGCCCATTAGCTCGTTTCCCGTCTTTAAACGGGCCCCCAAAATTGACGCTCGAGTCCCTCTCATTCTTGACAAGCCAGTGCAGACGATTGCACACCCTCGGCGTTGTTATCAACGCAACTCATGGCAATTCAGAACTACTTAGGACGCAAGCCGCATCATCCCCATCGCTCCTTCGGCTTCATGTCGGCCATTCCTGGATCAGTGATCCTCTGCAAGTCTCAATTTTGCTTAGCCACCTCGCACCTCGCTTAGACTCAATCAAATGGTTCCAGGAAAAAAACCGTCCTGGCTTCGTTGAAGCCAATGCGAAGAACTGGCAGACGGTTTCTGACACACTTCCGCACCTTCAGCTGGTGCGTTTCACAGAGCGCTCGTTTTTGCGGGTCACCGAACCTGTGAGGCCTGTCATGTTGGAAAAGGAGGTTGATGCCACCATCGAAACGATGAGCCGTGGCATTTCTGCTCAGGTGCAAACGGTAAATACTGCTATCCAGTGGTCCCCTCCCGTTACGGACCAGGCCGTGGAGGCCATTGCAAAGTCCTCTTCGGTTGCCATCGACGCGACGCCCGCGATACAAGAAGCCAGTGTTGATGCACGGCCATTGACTGCTTCGATGTATGTCGACGCTACAATCTCGACCTCATCAAAAGGCGTGGATACCTTCGAGGTTATATCACCCACATATGGGCGCCAAAAGTGGTTGATGGGCCAATTTTCCTCAGCCTTCTATGTCGTTCCTTCGATATTCAGCTTCTTTTCCTTTGTTTATAGGCTTTTTATCCGCAACCCTCTCTCGTTTTCCACTCGTATTCTGCATCTTGCTGCGGTTGATCGTATCTCAGCCTTGAAAGAACAATCGACAACCACTTCATCCAAAAAAGGGCCTTCATCTGACACCAACTCTTCGCCCGTGAGCAGGGCACAGGACATTCCTTTGAACACGCTTCAAGTCCGTTGATTATTCTGCTACTTTACAACTCCCCACACTTACATATATCTACCCTGGCTGGACCATCATTAGGAAAACATATATGCCCAACTTTATGACACGTATGACTATGCTCATGAAATACATGCGACGCCTTTTCCTCTCTCCCAAAAGAATTTAAAGAAGCCGTCAGAAGTCAGTGTGGCCTTGTGGTACAAAAGAGGGGTGGAACAAACAGACAGCAACAATACCGCGACGCGTCACTCCAGATGGCTTGAACAGAGGAACAAAACACCTTCCTGGATATCCATCATGGCCGATAACAAGAAACAAGAGAAAGATTACACAAAAGAGGTCGATTCTCTACTTCCAGAAGTTGAATTAATAGCAAAGGTATGTCGCCTAACCCAATTTCACAAGTTCAACGTTTCATGCTCCAAAAGTCAGGTAAACTGCAAGACGCTTTGGATAAACTCTTCGCGCTTGAGAAGCACACAAGAAACGTACGCGACCAAACTCGCTGAATATCCGTTTTTTTATCTTTTTCTTCAGGCAGCCGATCTTACATCCACAACACGCTTGGTGAAAGCTGCTGTCCAACATTGCTACGATGCACGAAACTATACTCTTTTAAACTCCACCATCAGCCTTTTAAGTAAAAGGCATGGTCAATTGAAAGCTGCTGTGCAAGCCATTGTTGAGCAGGTGTTGAGTTGGTTAGACAAAGTTAGAGAACGAGATGGGAATGAGAAGTGGCTAGAGTTGGTTGAAACTTTGCGAGGGGTGACAGAGGGCAAGGTCTGTCCTCTGTATATCATTCTGTTTTTTTTTTATTCACTCAAGGTCAACCTTAAAGATCTTTTTGGAAACACCGAGAGCGCGCGTCACACTTCTTCTCGCACATTACCATGAGGGACTTTCCCAATCAGCTACCTCCCCGGATCCCAAAGAGTCACTACAGACTGCCTCAGATCTCCTTTCAGATTTACAAGTTGAAACCTACTCTTCTATGGAACGAAGAGAGAAGACAGAATTTATTTTGGAACAAATGCGCCTTTTGATAACCGTCGCGGGCCAGAAAGACGACGGACTGGGGAAGAAGGATGGGAAGGATTCACTTGGGGGAGGGGAGGCTGAGTGGATTAAAGTTCGTGTTGGTGGTCGAAAGGTCAACGAAGAATTCTTGAAGGATAAGGACAACGAAGTTTGTGATGAGTTTGATTCAGCGCATGTTGAATTGACCATAAAAGACAGGACCTCAAACTCAAATACTACGACATGATGATCCAACACGCGCTCCACGGTGACTCTTACTTGGATGTTGCGAAATATTATTATAAAGTCTGGGAGACGCCTTCCATCAAAGAAGATGTCAACGACAAGGGAAGGGCTGTACGTGCGCTCCTTCGACGTTGATGATGTTCAATCTTACCAAGAAGTTTACAGGCCCTTGAACACATTGCGTATTATGTGGTACTTGCCCCGCATAACAACGAACAGTCGGATATGCTTCATCACCTCTTTGTGGATCCCGCCCTAGCAAAACTCGAGCTCCATTAGTGAGTGATTCACACTCGTAGGTAAGGACATCTGCTGAACTGATATAAGCAACCTCGTCAAATGTTTCACCACTCGCGAGCTTATGAGGTGGCCCGGCATCGAATCGCTCTATGGTAAATTCCTTCGAAAAACGCCGGTCTTCTCGTCAGATAAGCGCTGGGAGGACCTGCATACTCGTGTTATCGAACACGTAAGCATTGTATATTTTCTTTGTAACAAAATTAACCGTCCAGTTTCCAGAACATCCGTGTGGTAGCCCAGTACTATACACGAATCACCCTAACACGTCTCACTTCGTTGCTTGACCTCACACCCAAACAAACTGAAGAGGTTCTCGCGCGGCTTGTCGTGTCTGCTACGATATGGGCAAGAATAGATCGGCCCACTGGAATCGTGAACTTCAAGAATAAGCGTAGCGCAGAGGATGTTATGAACGACTGGAGTTCGGACATGCAAAAGTTGCTAGGGTTGGTAGAGAAAACGTGGATGGGAGTAAACGCAGCACAGGCAGCACAATCACGCGTAAAGGCTTGACGTGCTCCTGTTTTTTTTTTGTGTATATTAATTCTGCCGCGTCTTGACCACCTGCAAAAAATCGGCCCCCGTTGAGGGAGGAGGCAACGGCTCGGCCAGTAGAGGCGAATAGTTTGGTTTAACACCCTCCCTCCATAGTCTCACGTACTCTTGTCCTTTCGTCCATTGATCGACACCATTATGCTTCTGGACAATAGCCTTCCACCGTTTTCGAGCAGTCAAAGCGTTCTGGTCCATCTCTTTCTTCCGTTCCCATGTTGCCAGAGCTCTCTTCTCTTTCTCGAAACCATGCTCAATTTCAGTGGGCAGGAAAACGGCTCCAAGTTCTTCGGCTTCCATGACAGCAAATGTGGT
>Ga0307507_10004261_pt1 | contig 25800 bp, 24 predicted proteins | sample 7_EM_MG_FD_207223 | JGI IMG/M metagenome (GOLD analysis project Ga0307507, IMG submission 207223) | Populus trichocarpa ectomycorrhiza microbial communities from riparian zone in the Pacific Northwest, United States - 7_EM | ecosystem: Host-associated > Plants > Roots > Unclassified | place...
TGGTCCCTGTGGTCTACCTTGTCCACTCCGATCCATTCTGATCCACACTTTTCGAAATTTTACCGAAAATGTGGACCAGGGTGGATCAGGGTGGACCAGGAGGACCAGGGGGACCATAACCCCCCTTGGTGGACCAGGACTGGTTTTTACATTTTGCTGATGTAGTCCGGTATCATAAGTCACCTTACCGGCTACCCCTAACCGTGGAGGCCTGAAACAAAAATCATAAACAGTAAAGGGGAGATGGGTGAGTTCTGTGGAGTGCTAACTGCTACCGGAGCAAAGATGCCTGGTAAGTCCTGAAAAATTAGCTGACAACGATGTTGTGAAAGAAATGAACTAACTCAGGCGACCAGATACCCTGGTGTCTTGCCTCGCAGTAGTATAGTAGAGAGTTGGTTTGCATTTACATTGTCAAATCTGCCTTTAATGTCAAAAAACAAGGTAGAAACTTAGAGGACGACAGATTGAAGCAGCCTAACCTCATGGAATATTGTGGAGACTGCATCGAAGCAGCCTAGGTTTGCAAGAGAGCTGAATTGGTTTGCGTGAAGGAGACCAGAGATTCTGGCAAGCGAAGCAGGATGACAAGCTGTGATTCTCTCTACCATGTTGGATATGGCTTCCAAAAGAAGGATGATGCGGAAGATTGCAGGGGACTTGTAGTCTGACTTGCCTGGCTTGGCAAGAACAATCCTACTGGCGTGCTTCAACAAGGTAGAGTGGTGTCCATAAATGAGTAACCGGGAGACCAGGAAGGTGAGAAGAAAGGGGTTTAAATTGTTAACATTTTCTAGATACCATATAGGATACTGTCTGGCCCTGGAGCTGATGTATTAGAAGATTTCCTGACTGTATCCACTATCTCTTCTGCGCTTACTGGGAGTGCGCTTGAATAAATAGGGACGACAGGGGAGCCGGTGGAAGGGCACCGCGCAAGGAAAAAATAATTGAGGAGTGCTGAGTTGATTGCACTCGGTGAGATGGCTGAAGGAAAAGAAGAAAAGCGATCAGGAGCACGACCATACGCAAACCTTTTTGCTGTCCATACTGATTGGGCATCGACATTTGCTAGGAACTGGGTCCACTGTTTTGATTTGGCTGCTTTGATTGCTTTAAAATAGAAATTTCGGGTGGCAAACATTTGTAATTGGGTTGTAGTGCCTAGTTTCTGGGCCTGTGTGGTGTTGTAGAACAGTTGTCTAAGTTCTGACAGGTTCAGAGTCCACCAGAGCTTGGAGTGCAGAGAGGGGCATTTGAGTTGGGTGTTTGAAGAAATGCAATAGGTTATTGAGGAGGGGGACTTGTTGAACCAGCTGTCTAGTGAGGCTACTGTCTGGAGTCTGATAGGAGAAGAATTCACCTTTTCAATCAAGACACTTTCCATAGAGCTCCAGTCTCTCCGCTTCCAGTTGAGCATTTCAACCGGGAACTTCAAGATTGGGGCACTGAGTTTAATGGAGATAGCTAGATGATCAGAACTAGTTGGAGGGAGGCAAGAGTCCTAAGGTCTAATATAAGAGGTTAGGGGAGCATTGGCGAAAGCAAGGTCAAGAACTGCAGGTCTTGTTGTTGAGTCAAAGGGGAATCTAGTGAAGACACCTGGTGTATTGAGAAGGGTATATAGACGGTCTGCTGCTAGCTCAAAGTATTGGCTAGAAACATTTAGCTCAGAGTGGGAGAGCATCCTTGCAAGATCGGAGAGATGATGATGGATATTGAGATCGCCAACCGTAAGGGAGGGGAAGGTGTGGGTTGGAAAGGGATCTTCTAGTGATAGGTTGTGCTGCGAAGTTGACCTGTTAATAGTAGAGTAGGTATTATAAATATAAAAACAGTAAATGCTGACTCAAAGAGACCATTATCACTATAAAGGTTCATGGCTATAAAATCTCCCCGGTCAAAAAACAACAGTAAAGCTGACACTACAGTCATAAAGCGTTCAGAAACATATGTAATCACTCTTGGTTTATAATGAGGCGAAGGAGGCAGAAAAAAAAACTTACAACCTTTAGCAACAGGGGGGAGGCCTCACCAAAAAGGAACATCTTGAAGGGCAACAACATGCGGGGAATTCTCTACTGACGTAAAAAAACTAAACAATGTATGAAAAACACTACTGCTGCCGAGGCAGTTGTGCTGAACCAAGAAAAGAAAAGTACACTTGGCAGAGTCAAGAGGAAGAAAAGCATAGTGTTGGGGGCGGGTGGGTTGTGCTACAATTAAAGGTCTTCGTCGACGGCATTATCGTCGGACCTTAACCCCTAGGCGGCATTGAGGGAGAGTCCAAATAGTGAGTGCTGTGGGAGTGGCGCAGCCAAAGGTGGGGGGACTGAGGAAGAAGAGTTACGAGAAGGGCCTTGACGTACCCTGGTTGGGACTGCAGAGGAAGGTCTAGGGATAGGATTTGCTGGGGTAACGGGAAGAGCTGGACCTTGAGCAACAGCAGTAGGAGGACCAGTGAAGGTACCGACCATGGCGTCTGAGAAGGGTTCAGGCAGCTCCTGCCTGGGTGCAGGGCGAAGGGAGGCAGTAATAGAGCGTCTGGTAGGGCAAGTGAGGTCGAAAGAAGCGTGTTCTGACTAGCAGTTAACACATTGAGGGGGCGAAGTAATATAGCATACAATTACTGAGATGAGATGTCCCTCCTTGAGACAGGATTGATTAGGGCATCTGTGTTGGGACCGGGAGTGAGGGGCAGAACAGATGGAAACGTGGGTTCTGTTGCTTTGCATAGTGGGTGTGAGTGCCCAAATTTCCAGCGCTTTTTACATTGCATGAGCTTTGAGGTAGTGTGGGTAGGGGCGACCTTGCGGGGGCGAGAAAAGAGGCCAATGCTTTCATCAAACTCTTCAACATCCGCAGGGAGAAATGAAACTACAAGGGAAGTAGTGAATTTCTTAGCACTGACATTGGGGTTGGGTTGGAGGAAACGGACGCCGTGGATTGGTGTGTTAATTGTATTGATAATAGATTCCAATAGACAGGGGTAGAGTTCTTTGTGAGAGAGGGGGAGGGTGAAGAGAGGTACACAGTGAATTGGTAGTTCTTTGTATGCAGGGACGGGTCTGAATACTTGGTACAGGTTGTCGTCCACAGGGAAAGATTGGTTTAGCTTCTTGGTTAGGAGCTCAAAAAAGGGGGAATGAGGTGAAGAGGGAGTTCGCGGGTTCGAGCTGAGTGTGACTACCCCGTTGTGATTTACGGACGCCGTGAATGAAAGTGGGAGAGTGCAGCCAGCCTGCTTGAGCACACCAGCCATGATGTTGGGGAGAACAGCGACTATCTGAGAGGAATCCTCCTGGAGGGTGGGTTGCAATCAGGGAGAGAAAAAACAGCACAGGGCAGTTGGAAGCGGTGGGGGTGCTCTGGGAGCATCTCTTTTGCTTGATACTGCGACTTGTACTGCTGAGGCCGCCTTCTTCTTTCCACCTTTCTTGCTAGCCACCTGGGCCCAGGATGACTCAGGCGCTGCGGTGGAGTGTGAGGCTACAGTGTACCCTGGGGGAGGAGGCCCAGGAGTAAACTGGGTGCTGGGAGGGTATTGATCGGAGTATGACTTGGCTTCTTCCGAGTTACAGTATTTGCCAGCCCGATAGATAGTAGCAGAAACAGAGTGCGGAAATTTGCGGGAAAACCTTTCCGGGTTTCCATACCACTTTCCGGTCAAACAGATTGGGGAGTCCTCATTGTTAACAGTGAGAGGAGAGAGATGGGTTACCAGAGTTTTCTTTCTGGCTCTCATATAAGTTGTATCATACCTCCTTATATCTTATAATCTTGATATCAAATTTGCTGAGTTCCCTGAGTGTCCCAAGAGAGAATATGGACATCCACTGGCGAAGTTAAGCCTGCCTGAGTATCTTAGAGCGATCGAATTGAAAAGGGAAAATCCGATGGTATATATTAGCCCTAATATTGATATAAGAATACGATATGACTAACGGTCATCAGTATATTCATTATTAAGAATCTTAGAAGAAGCAAAACACCTTAGATAGTTCCTTTACTCCAACACCTCAGATCTCCCATCCTCCTGTACACTCTCACCGTAGAATTTGACCATATAGAGACCATTGCCAAGCAAGTGATGTGCCGAACTATACTCATTTGGAAGCTCGCTTAAGATACTAAATCAACCTTAACCCAACTCTCTCAACCTCGTGATCATACTCAAGCTTCTGCCAATCTGTTGCGTCATTCTTCCAATTATTCAGTTTTCTTCAGGATTACCATGTCACCAGTTCAAAAACTTCGGAAGCTTGAGGCCAATGATGAAACAAGCCAGAAGGCACCACGGGCTGGCCGAAAAGCACAGCCATTAGAACACTGGAGTCAAATGCTACAGGTAATATACCAAGACTTCCATTGGTGACACGACATATGCGAGGACTTATTAACACAGCAATCACAGGTGAAACCAATACAGCAGTTGGAACGAAGCTATCCACGGTCACGAAAGATTCAGGTTCTTATGTGGATTCAATATTACCAGCTCATGAACGAAGCACCTCATACAGCTATTAAGACGCGTTCTCCAACAATAGACAAAGCATTAATCTTTTTTAAAATTCCCAAAAGTACGATCGTGAGATGGACTTCACCTGAAGTAAGAAATAGCATTCTGTACCAGAATAGTAGAATATCGCGTCGGGAGATACCGACAACCTTTGTCTGCATGTGGCCGGAAATGGAGAAGATGCTTTGGGAGACCTTTATGGTACAAAGAGAGCAGGAAAGGCCAGTAAGGGATAGATGGTTCCGAAGAAATGCAAAGGAGCTTTGGAAAACTGTCTATCCAGAGCTTTGGCTGATGCCTGAATTGTTTTTTTTCTCACACGGATGGTTTCATGGGTTCCTTGCTCAGTATCGAATAGTTCTACGATTTGTCACCAATATGGCCCAGTCACTCCCGGAGAACCATAAACAGCAAATTTTACAATGGCTAAGATTTAATTGACGGAACTGAATACTTACTCAGCTAGTCCCAGTTCCCACACAGCCCTCGCCCCTTTCCCTTCACTTTATCTGCCATGATAGTCAAGGTGGCATTCCCGAGCACAGAATTTGCAATGTTGATGAGACACCATTGCCCTGGGAGTACTTAACTGGTCGGACTTATAACATTAAGGGGGCAAAAACTGTATGGTCAAAAAGTGCTGAATCTGGAAGTGAAAAGCGTCAATGTACACTTTTCTTGTGTATTTTTGCTGATGGTGTTCCCTGAGTTCCTCCTATTCTCATTTTTACAGCTGCTACCGGCACCAAAATTCAAGAAAGAGAAGGTCGCTTATAGGATAAACGTGTCCATGTTGAATTTTCACCAAGTGGGTGGATGAATGAGACCTTATTTATGAAGTTCATTCAGCAATTTCTAGTTCCAATTTTTGGAAAAGAGAGAGCTCTTTTTATCTTTGATCACTATCGGGCACATTTGACACCTTCAGTTATTCAAACCTGCCGAGACAACAATATTATTCCCTCCTTAATTCCAGCCAGTACTACCCCTATGACACAGCCTCTTAATACTGCAATTAATAAACCTTTTAAAGGTCTAGTGAAAAAGTTCACAGAGAAATTAAGAGAGGAGAAGGAAGATATAGAGGAGATTGATAAATGGAGTGTTGGTCAACACCGAGTTGTCACTACTGAAGCGGTAGGCAGAGCTTGGGAGGAATGGCACCAGAGTAATTCACGGCGGAAAATTGTTATTCAATCGTTCAGAGATACCGGTATCTCTCTGCCAGTACCGTAGATGGCTCATGCGATCATGACCTAAAAATCAAAGGATTTGCTCTGGAGGAATTGGTAATTGGAGATTGGGTCCCGTCAGAAGAGGAAATGGGCTACGGTATCACGGTAGTAGAAAATACAGAACTCCCTCTAGCGCAGGATTCACATGTAGAATTTGGACTCCAGGACTCGGACCATTAGCTTTTTCATTGATATCTTTTTTTCTTTTTTCCCTCCTAATACAGTATAGCTTAATGTTAATCCCTTACGCAATCAGCTTGGCAACGGTCTCTATATGGTCAAATTATACGGTATGGCAATAGCAGAGCGGCATCTCAAGATAATCGGTTATCAAAGAACAGAAAGAACATAGGGGTTGAGAAGGAAAACGGAATGCACAGACTTGGAGAAGGAGTGGGAGGAAAGGAGAAAGAGACAAGAGACTAGGGAGAACTTGTTGACAATGTCGAATCAGAAGTAAGAGAAATGGAAAAAAGTGTAACTAAAGATGAGGAGGAGGATTAGGAGCGCAGGTATGGCGGTTCTGGTAGTGTGAGTAGAGGCCACAGAAACCGGAGCCGCCACGACTTCTACCCCTCTATAACTCTCAAGACCTAAATCTCTATCCCTCGTAGTAGAGTCATAGCTTTAGCTAGACATATGCCTACTTGCTTCATCAGTTATATACTAGTTGTTCGTTATAGTAGTTTGCTCACAATACTAGAGTATGGGCGAAAGTGATCAGAGGGACAGGGGTCAGAAAATGTATGCTGATACATACATTTTCTGACCCCTGTCCCTCTAATCACTTTAGTCCACCTCCGAGTAAAGGGATTCATTATAGCGGGGTGCGACTGTACACTAGTACTGTATTATCGCTGGAACACCGGTACTAGAGGTGGAGTGTTACTAGGTTTAACCTTAATGTTTAGTTGATTGTTTATTGCGCCTGCAGGCAGGGTACCGGTATTGAGGTTGTAAGAAGGATACCCTTGGATGGCTGTCTTGTTTGCCTGCTTCCCTGCCGGTGTACCTTCCTGTCTGTAAGGGAAGGGGTGGGATATACGAAACTGGCTTTCCGCGCGAACCTAGCTAGTCAGCCAGCTGTCGGTGGACTCCTTAAATCAACTCAATTCTGCCCCCAAGATTGCCCGACTTTGAATGACAAAGGTCCCTCAACAACACCTAGCCAAAACATAAAGCTATTAAGCGACGGATTGGAGATTGGAGAATAAGAAAAATACAAGCGGAGTTTTTTTTTATATAACAAAATTAAGCATTGATGGAGATATAAGGATTTAGGGAAAGAAAAGGCGGTTGATCGGAGTTGTCGCACTCAGTTGTTTACGGTCAATGACCCCAGTGATACGCAAGAGCGTTAATTAACTGCTTGTTGATTGGGAACATTGGCAAAATTGACCCCCCTATAAACCCCACTTAATAAGCCAAATGAATGTGGCTGTGATCAGGACCAGGGAATAGTACCGCGCCGCAGACAACATTCTTAGGCAGGGGAAATTTATCCACTTTGGCTCCTGCACTACAGTACCTTACCGGTATCGTACGGTATTACAGTAACGGTGCCTGGGAGAACGGAGAAGCTGCATTACCGTAAGATGCCCACAGCTTCTACGGCACCTTCCGTACCGTCGACTTAGAAAAAACCATTATTATTGTGCTTGTACAGGTGCAGACCCCCCTTACTCACTCACTCCGTGCCGGTATTATACCTGAACTCTACCGTACCATGCACTGGAGCGTGGAAGTGTCGGCATTGTACTACTAGTAGTACTACCGGTATGCAGACACTTTTAGATTATTATTCATCATTCGTTGTCGTCGCCTTCTTTGAACAAGCATAGGAAACGAGACAGTCAAAGCGGTTGTCGGCAAAAAGAGAAGCTTTTTTTCGACCATTTTTTCTTATTCAGCCCTGCTAAGAGTGCAGTGTGCGAGTGGGATGGGTGAGTTAGGTTTTCGCGTGTCTGTATCATATGAGAGAGAAGTGGACCTTCCGCCAAGCTTTGCAATCTCCGCTTGATCCTGGCTAACCTTGTGGTTTGACCGGTTTAGGGTCTCCCAAGAGATCCATGTGCCTGCAGATAACTTCCCCCTTTCACATTTCTCGCTTTATTATCGATTTCGGAAGGGTCGTCGGATCCCTCGACGCCACGGCAGGCGTTCGGATTGGCTCTCTCATTGAGAGAGAGGTAAAGTTCATGGCTAAAAGTAGGAAAGTGGGTTATGGGAAATTGCACTCGAGGTGAAGAAAAAAAAACCATTGAGAGGTTCCAGCACCGGCGATCCTTTCGAATTCGATAATTTTTGGGAAGCTACGATAGGTTTGTAGTTAGCTGGAGACTCCAGTTCCTTTTCTCTTTTTCATTCTTTCCCTGTCTCGATCTCGTTATCGATGGAGGGAAAGGAATGGAGAGGAACGATCTCTGGAGGCGGTGCAATAGCGCTAGCGCCTCTGGCAAGGAGGCTTGCCTGAACCGCGTTGCGCGTTTCCACTTGTTGAACCTGACCTCAGCAATGATGGGATGAGATGGGATGGGATGAGGGAGGCAGAGGTGTATTTGGGGAATACGGTATTGGACGAAATAGAAGGTCAGATTCCGACGAATCGTACATAAGATCTGTTTATTCTCGGGTTCGTAGTCTTGATGAGTGAGAGTCTTTGAGTGCTGTCGTAGTCTTTAAGATTTTGGATTCCTAGAACTTCTTATCCTTTTAGTTCGGTGCTCTGGACGTTGCCGCGCCCTGTTCCAGCTTGCTGCCACCCGAACCTGTGCTCCCAGGAAGGGGCTTTCCAACTTGCATGAGGTGCGATGCCGTACCTGAATCGCTGCTTCTGAGCTCCTGCTTCAACAGAGGAGTGTTGGTATTGACGGTACAAGTACAAATCCCAGCGAAACAGCCTCTCGTCACACATGATATGTCTGGTCGGATGCTAGTAGATTAACGTTGAATTTATGTTGCTGTTATTCCACTATGAATGTCTTTTCCCACTTTTCCCTTTCTCACCCCTTCTTTCCCTCTTCCCTTCATTCCTGTTCATTCCTGCCCTATTTCCTGGGATAAGTTGATTGCACTTTGGCACACACATTCAGTGAATGTACTAGTACCGGTACTGTGCCTAAGTCCTTACCCTCCATCGTGCTCTACTTTACTTAGAGAGAGTATGTACCGTTCTCTCCGGACCCAAGAGGAAGAACCCTAGCTCTCTCAAATTTCCTTAGCAGCTGACGGGTTGTCTCATCTCCAGTCTAGCCACAGCGAGACGAGAAACGGGCACACACCTCTCCGCTCCCTTCCTCTCCTCCCACCCCCCTTCTCTTCTGTTTTCATCTGCTCCTCTCTCTTCCTTCCCCTTCACTCTCTTACCGCCAACTTGGGTTCTTAGCCAGAGGCTCTTGAAATTCATCGTCGCTGCTTTTTCGGTCAGCGAGCCTCTATCAGTCATTCCTTAACCCTCACTTCAGATCCCCTGTCCTGCCTAACCATAGTCATTCATTCATTCATTCATTGCCGACGAAACCATCGTCCATTCACTCATTAATTCATTCCTTGCACCTTTTGCTTGTCACGCATTCGATTCAATTCTTGACGTCTCTTTCTAAGCCTTTAGTCACTCGGTGGAAAAAGGAAAAAGGGGGACTGTCTGCCGGTGGTATTTGTTCTTCCGAATTCAGCACATACTTGCAACAATAGTACATAGCAGGCTCGATCGCAATCCACCCGACATCCTGCATTGTGGCCGTGTTTTAGTGTTTTTGCTATTTGAAGGACATTGGTTTGTTTCCAGTACTTGGAAGGTTGGTATCAATGACTCTGGGGGAATGTTTGTTGCAACAGCAAAAAACGGGGGACTGCCGAATTGATTGTCTTAAAGTTAGGTTAGAGTTGCTAACTTGACTTGCACTATAGTTTAATTATGCATCCTGGCAGACATCACGTTCATATGCGTCGGTCGGCGGCCGCCATGCCTGTGCCGGTACCATTTGGGGAGGCTCCTACGATATCCCTCAAGGGACGCGCTGATACGACCAGTGACGCTTCTGAATCTACTTCGACATGTAAAGATGGCGATACTTCATCTAGATGCGAGAAGCCTGCTGGTGCCACTAATTCGGCATTGCCAATTGTTTTGGGGTCAATGTGGGTTTTTGTCACTTTTGAAATGCCAAACATGAATAAAAGTTCTAATAATTGAATTTAGGGTTCCTATCTTTATTGCCGTGCTGGTGTTGGTGTGGCTGCATCGAAGGCACACTCAAAAGCTCAAGAGAGAAGACGCTATGGACAAGACGAAGAGTATGGATTTTGGACTGGATATTGGACCCGCTAGTAAATATTCTGCCAATGGGACCTCCACTGGAGGAGAAAAATCTAGTGGAAGCGGGCGTCGCCAACTCTCCATGGATATTGGTGTTAACTCACCCTATCTACTCCCAGCAGGAATCCACGGTTCGAAAGAAAGTATGCATTCACTGGCTAGAAGTGGTGATGATCGTTACGGACGCCCAACAACTGCCGATTCGAGACGCAGCCCGAGCTCTCCCTTGGCACATGGCTCTTCACCCTGGTCAGATTCAAATTCACGCCATATGAATGATAATAACAAGAGTAACAACAACAACCGTGATCGCGATTCCTCCCTCTATGCGCCCTCAACAGGACACGATGACAGCCCGGATGGTTCTCAGATGAGCATGACAGCTGAATTGCTAAGTGGAGCCCAACGGATGCCCACCTCAACCCCACCAAGATCTGCTTCTCTTCCAAAAAACTCCCCGTCACGTGTCCCCGTTATCAGTGTTCCAACTCCAGCTGTCATTAGGTCGTCTCCCCAGGGTTCTTCAGTCAACAATTCCCGTGATGAACGAGATTCCCACATGAGCGATGATGACCTCCGCCGTAGCCATGCGCACCTGGCAAAGCAAATTGATAGTGTTCAGCAACCCGCAGCTGTTAAGGCTCCTGGTGGACTTCCATCGGCTCTTCAGGTTGGACAGGCGTCTTCCGATCCGCCAGTGCTTCCACAGTTTGATATCACTTTGAGCCCATCGCCTGATCTGGGAGAACCTGTTGGAGTGGCCTCGGATGGACAGACTGAACAAAATCCCCGACCTGTTTCTGATGATCAAAGCGATTATGGGGATGGTATTCAATTTAGGCTCTCCACTGCTTCGGCTGGTAGTGACCATGCTCCAGCCACTGCTACTCCCGCCTCTGGGCCCGAACCTCGCAAGAGTTTAGCCCCTGGTGCCTTCGATAACCGGAGGCTTTCAATGGGATTCCGTCCTCTCCCTCCAGATGGCAACCCAGATGATACTGCCGAAGAGAGAGCCATGAGAATCAGATCCTTCTACAAGGAATACTTTGAAGAATCTACCCCTGCACCACCAATGCCCAATCTTCCCGCGCCTGAAGATTACCAAGGCTATGGGCAAGACTACTATGACGATTCAGCTCCGGTTTATGACCCTGATACCGGCCGTTACCAGATTCCCGGCGCCAAACCTTTCGCTGAACTACCCACTCGCCGTGCTATGACTCCTCCTCCTCGTATGCCCCCTCGTTTTAACCCTGGTCCTCAGTCAAGAGCCGGATCAGCTTCTGGTGGACGTTTTATGCCCCCTGGTCCGCGATCTTTCTCTTCGGCCAGTAATTTTATCCCCGGCGGGCGCCCACCACCACGCAGAAAGCCAATGGCCCCACCCCAACCACTGAACATTCTCCCGACACCCCACCTACTGAAAGAGGATGCCTTTGCTTCACCAATCATGTTTGCACCTCCATCTAGAGCTCCTGGATCTGATGGCGGAGGTATGCGTGGCGGTCAGCGTCCATATTCTCCCTCAGTTTCTCCTCACGTGCCACTTGCGTCCGCCTTTGACGAACTCGCGGTATTGCCAACACCTCATATGTTGAGAAACTCTTCAACCTTTACAGCGCTTGACTTTGCTCCGCCAAGAAAGTTCAGAGAGGACGGTAGCATGGGCAGCGATTCCGGTAGCATCAGAAGCAATAGGAGTGGCGTTTCGGCTCTGCAAGTACAGAATATCAGGAACGGAGCCTACCGTGTATCACGCCTTCCCCAGGATGTAGTGCCTGTGAAAGACGATATGACATCGAATCTCAAGCCAACATGGGTTATGCGACCCTAGCCGCCTTCTCTTTAATATCTCGTCAATAATTCTCTCTTGTTCTGGTGTAAGGTACGGTTTCTTTTCTGCAGCGTTTTCGGCGATGACGACTTCCAAAACCGAAGGAACGCAGGACGACCGACGGAAATATCTCCTTGGTTCCTATTTCTCTTACGACGTTTGGGGTTTTTGGGCGAATCGGGCACAAAGTCGAGTGGAAGTTTCAAGTGCAACAAATTCAGCAAGTTACGACGGGTGTCATGAAGGCAGAGTCTTTCTATGACTTGTATAGATCCGAAAGTTTGTTTTTTCTTGGAGGATTGATTCCGGGTTCTGGTTGCTAGGCATGCTAGCTCAAGGAGATTTGGGGACTATCGATATTTCTGGTACCGATTTTGAGAGCACTCATTTGCTCATTGCTTTGGCAACTACTTGTAATATTTGAATGTTGTGTCTGGGACGGAGCCCTCAGCTGTTTCTTTTCTTTTCTCCATAACAAGGATTCTCTGGGACCACTTCGTTAGTGCGATTTGGTGGGGTGTGGATGGATTAATTGGTCCGGCTAATGTGAATAAATTCCTTTCTCATCACCTTCATCATATCCTTGAGGTCATTGTTGTGTATTATCGGGGGTATATCATTCTTCCTTCTGGAGCTGGGTTGTCAGCATTGACTTTAGTAATTGATACCCTCTTTTCTTCATCTCCAGTTTTTTTTTATTTCTTACCCTTGCTAAAATGCATTGTATCCTTTCTTTCCTTCTCCCCCTCTCTTACCTTCATCTATCTCCCTTTCTATATAACGCCCCATACCAATGAACTCCCTAGTGCTCTTGCAATATATCCCGCCCTTGACCTATTTCTCTCCCTTCCTTTAGGTGTAACGTACTCGTAACTAAGTAGTCATAATTGTATTTTTATTTTTATATCTCTTCCGTCATCTCTCTCTCTACTTGGGTCTCTTTTTTGCTTGTCTCTGTCGCTCTGTGTAAACTTTCTTATCTTTTTTTTTCGCTCTTAGGTAAGTTGGTTGGTAGACGTGAATAGATTTGGTCGTTATCACATTGTTCTTGCCTGCAGCTGGGATAGTGGTGCTTAGCTAGGTGGACAGGATAGGGTGGTTTGCGTAGTTCAACTTAGCCGTACTTCCTCCCCTCCCCCCCCTTTTTTTGGCTTGTTTTGGTTTGATGGTAGGTTTGGTAGTGTGATACAATAGTACTGCGTGCTGTTGTAGGGTGAATTGCGGCGTGCCGTGCGACGCTGGGTATAGCGCATTGATTGATGATAGGAATATGAGTAGCGCGGGTAAGTTAACTGAAGTCGAGTTTATAGGCACCATGCCGTGCCGTGTTGTGTGTGGGGTTTGTGTAATACCGGTACCATCCCATCACTCACACACACACTTTTACCACGCCATAGGGGTAGACAAGGCAGGTCTAACGTACTCGAGTAGATGTCGATCGTGAGAATCGTAGTCACAACGTATGCCGCAATCCTGCCGAAGCACCGATGTAGCCTACCGTACCGGGCTAGTAAGGCTTTCACTCTTCCGCAGGGGGTGGTGATAACCAGCAAATGCCCCCGCATGTGAATTGTGCATGCAGACGGGCGGGCACTATAGGCTATGATACGAGCAATTTCTGGGGGAGCCCGGCTTGATGAGGCGCAGTTGTAGAAGGTGGGTGGGAAAGTACTTTTTTTGACCCAAGCGGGCCAATAGCCGAGTGAGGGCGGGTGATTATGGGGGGGTGTAGACTAGTGGCTCGTAGGTAAGTATTATTGCCACCTTACAGGGGAGAGGGGGAGAGAGAGGCAAGGGAGGGAGGTGGCAGGGGGCACGCCATCGTAGTGGATGTGGAGGGTAGGTGGTATTGGGTTTGGTTCCGCAAGGGGTGGCATCGGTTGAGTGCGTGGTGGTGATGAAATAGCATGAGTTTGCAAGGCTTTGTTTGTGTCTGATTTTAGTGGTGTTCACGGTTTATGGCTGTGTATTGACTTGTTCGGGCTACGGCGATTGAATAGGATTGGGGGTGACGGTGGGGATGATGCCCGATGATGCAGCCATTGTGATACTTCTTGAACCGTAGTTTTCTAGTACCATCATCCGCTTTTGGTGCTGCTCTTCTTTGCCAGGGGCAGGCACCAGTACTAAGACTTCGTACTGAACACATTGGCCACTTATAATACAACGGCGCCCTATCCATGATCTTACAGTACCCGAGTACACATGCCTCAAATACCTCTGGGGACACCCACCCATCACATCCAGACAACCTATACACAAGATAAGTCCCCATCCTCACCCAAAAATTCTCCCAAAAAGCTTAACCTTAGAGCACCCCCCCCCCACATACATGATATCCTACACGATGTGGCCTACCGTACCGGCATAATCAACCTCGAGTACTCTATACCCCGGTTAGATTACACCCTCAAACGCAAGTCCTACCCGCGCATATATTAAAGCGCACATCTTAAAGTACTGCACATTCCCCACAGCTCTACTCCTGACTAACCAAACCAATAATCGAGATGTTTACAGTAATGCTCATGCTAAATCCATACACATATTATCTTATCCTCGCGGGTGTCCTGTAGGCTACCGGTACGTTAAATCTAGTACCCCTGAATGCAGGTTCTAGAACAGACACTTTGTGGTTTCAAGGTCCTGGTAGGATGGTATTGGTTGGCTTTAGCTTTGTTTGGTCTATTTCTGGGTAGGTTTGTTCAGTTTGGTTCAGTTATTCCACCGGTGGCCAATGGAGGCTGTGCTGGAAGATATAATTATTACTTGCGTCTAGTTTTGTATGTCCTGTTCGAAGAGTGTTTGAAGTCTGAAGGTTTCTTTGAAGTTTCGGAATGGCTGCGGTTGTGCGACTTTGGCGCTCCGCCCGTACCAGTGCGTACTGCACCCTGAGGACTGAATTCCTGGATAGGGATTGTATCAGACACCTGCCTCATTGAATCCCCCCCAGCTGTGAGGGCACGGAACGGAAAATCACAGGTGATGATGGTTTAGATACTGTGTTACGAAGATCTTATTCGTTTCATAACTCTGGAGTTAGGTTATTGCAATGAGATAGTTCACCCAACCAATCCTCACCCGCTCGCGATCCTGCACTGAGCCGTTTAAATCCTTTCCAGAAACAGAACAGCAATGGAAGCACACACTTCACGGTTACCCGGGGAGCTGCTCGGTAATAAGCATGCGGTAATGAGCTAAAAATTGACAAACTAACCAGCTAACCAGGGCTTATAATATTATACAAGCTGAACAAATTTCCTTTCGCTGCTCCACATGCGCCCAGGCAGGGGTAACTTAATTGATGGAGTAACCTACGGTATCGTTGCTCTTGCCGAGCGCTGCTGCCTCGGGTGGGGGAAATAAAGTACCCGTGCTGTGATGGACCGCCGATTCTAGAATTTTGCTCGGATGCAAGTGTTCCCCACGGCAAGTCACCGGTATGATACAAGTGAGAGAATACCGGGCGATTATATCGATTTCGAGTGGATATATGCAGCGAGAGGTGGGAAATTGAGGTTTTTTTTTTTTTTTTGGTAGTCTACGGTACTCCTTCTGAAGGTAATGGTCAGATCTCGTAGGGCTATTTTAAACTTTGGCCGATCCCATTCGGAAGATCAATGATATCGCTAGCGGATCTTAGGCATAATTGCGAAGGGTGATCACCAAAAGGTAATCGAATGCTGTGGTGGAACGTAATTGGGAAGACTTGGCGATAGCTCTGCAGAGCGGATGGGGCTGCTATTCGACGCAACCACGGAAAGGAGATAGTCTACCGGTATGAGATGGAGCTGTCATGCCCTATCATGCTACGAGTAATGAGTGACGAAGGTAACCTTCTCGTGGCATTCAAGCATTTTTAGCGTGATACACAATATTATTATTATATGATGCCAGCAGCGTACGGGTGCTGGAGTAAAAAGACTGTTCCCCGCCGGAGGAGGCAAAAGAGAGAGGGAGACACCCAGCCGCAGTGCCGGTCGTTTATCCTGTGTTGGGCGTGTACGAGTACTGTGTCACCTCAGCTCTGGCCAGAATTGGACGTTAGCTGTCAATTCCTCCCGGACGTTGGCGGGTGTGATTTTCATGGGTCCTTTTGGCTGCAAAATGGGTGCGAATTTGTGCCTAAAATTACTGGCGGGAAAGTGAACAGGCAATTTGTTGTGGGGAATGCTCGTATACCGACTTATGGGAGGGCCTGGGTGACAAACCATTACGCTGCTCTTCCTCCACCTCCTCCTTCTTCGGATCACGCAAATCTTGTTTTTTTATATTTTTTACAGGGAGGTTCTGAAGCACACCAGGTGCTCTCTCTTTTCCCCCCTTTGCACCGGTCTTCCCCTTCATCCCCTTGCTCGTTTTCTCTTTTCCCCGCCGACTCGCTTGCTCTCGCCACTTTCTCCTCAGCTCCTCCTATTCCCCTCCCTTTCTTGAGTGACGAGGAGAAGAGAGCGAGCGAGCGAGAAAAGGAAAAGAGAGGGAGAGGGAAAGGGAAAGGGAAATAGTTGCTAAGCAAGTTACGGTGAGAAAGCGGGGGCTGAGGTACTTTCGGCCCCGGCCTGTTGTAAGTGTGAGAGCAAGAAGGATTGCAACCTCCTCCTCATTCCACGCGACCCCAAATACCGATACCCTACTGCCCCAATCTTCCTCCCTCCCCCCTTTCTGTTCGTGCTACAAGGTTTGTTGTTTTCTCGCTTCTCTCGGCACCCCTCCCTCTCCACGCTTATTCTCATCACAGAGTTTGGATCCTCACGGAATCCTCACCTCTCCTTCTCTCATTATCGTTTTCTGGGTCAATTTCAACCCTATCCATTCTTTTACTTTTCCGCATCGGACGCATTTGATTGTCGTCCCCATAGCAACAGCGAGCCTTGGGCAATTCTTGCTTACTTACTCCCATTCTCATCTTGTTCGACTTTCCAATCATCACGAGATTATTTGTGTTGGATGAGCTTGTAATTCTTTCCCTTTCACTCTTCTAGTTGTAGTTGTCTACCTCTTGTGCAGCTTTGACGGCGCCTCATACCCTCAATCATGAACAACGAAACAGGTATGTTTGTCTGTCTTGAACTTTATACTCTGACGCTGGATTGTTGATGGCCGGCTGATTTTTGCAGCTACCACTTCTCCTCCCAATGCACCTCAGACACCCACCAATCAGCCTACTCCTCCCCCAAATACGCAGATAGAGACAGTTATCACTACAACCTCTGCCGCTCCCTCCGCACGCGTTACGACTTTTGTTGTAACTTCTACCTCGAGTCCGTCGACAACGGCGCCACCTTCAAGGACCTCAACAGTGTCATCTTCAACCTCGTCCACATCTAGTTCGAGTTCTGCTTCCAATGCATCTTCATCAACTGCAGTCCCGGATGGTGGTGGAGGTGGGCTGAATGGAACCACGAGGGTTGTCGTCGCAGTCGTGGTTCCGATAATTGGTGTCGCGTTAATCGCGATTGGATTGTTGTTTCTTTGGAAGCGACGACAAAAGAGCAAGGCCGATGCGGAAGCCCGGAGGAAGGAAGTGGAGGAATATGGCTATAATCCGAACCAGAGCCCCCACGGAGGTGCTGCCGCAGGAGCTGCTGCGGTCCGGGGTACTGATGGTGAAGACGGACAGTATGAGATGGCAGAGAATGAAGCAGGCGGCTACAGGGGATGGGGATCGACAAACGGCGGTAGAAAAGTATCGGGAATGGGCTCCAGCGTTGCAACCAGTCAGCAACCGCTGTCGCCAGTTGGAATGGGTTTTTCTGAGGGAGGATATAATAGGCCATTAGAAGGCCCTGATGGATATGCTGGAGTAGCTACGTCTCCGAGCACATCAACGTTTCCTGCAGGCAATACACCCTCCACCGATGGACATTCCAATGCTCCTTTAATTAACGATCGTGGAAATCCTCCTAGTACTGCAGATTCTAGTGTTCTTGGCGCCATGAACGGGCCACAGACAGCGGATAATACCGAAGGAGTCCATCGAGGGATATCCAACGCATCGTCCAATTATTCCGCCGTTACGCACTCGACACAATCCGATATAGGCCAACCCCTCTCGCACCACGATGCGCAATACTACGGTGCGGACGCCGTATACGAAGACGGATACTACTACTCTGGTAACCCACCCCACCAATACCCCGACGGCGCGGGGTATCCACAAGCACCAGTAATCCGGGATGTCCAAGCAAGAAGGAACACACGCATCGAAACTCCGACAAACACACACTTCCCCCAGCAAGGAAATACCGGTAGTGGAATCGCACAGAACTTTTGAAGATCGGCAGGGGCAGGTGCAGTCTGCATGACGCAAGTTTTTGCCTGGATAGTTCCGTCTCAAGTGTTTTAAAAGGTCGAAATGATTTTCATACCTTCGACCCCACTTATCGAGGAGGATCCTGTCTCTATAGTTCTTCCTCCCCTACCGTACCCACTTAATTTTTTCGTCTTTCGCTTGGATACCGCACCTTGACATCAATTTTCGGAATAGTTCACTAACATTTTCTTACAATATTTCATCTTTTCGCTGGGAGTGCAAAAATTTTCACTTCATTATCCTCGCTCGCTGTTCTTTCGGGCCTTTTTTTCCCTCTCTCCTCGGGCGGGCTATCACTCTGCTTAAGTTGCCTACCAATATGGTTCAACTTTTTCTTGCGTGTTTTTCGGTTGATTTCCTCTCTTCCGAAGTTTTGATGGGGAGGGTGTATAGTCTAATGTTGGGGCTACTTTATTTTCTCGCTTCTATTTACTATCTCGGTTCTGAGCGCTGTGATTGGGTTGGTAGAGGGAGACAATGGTAATATAGGAAGGGATGATCAGTTGGTGAGGGGGGATTGGGCGGATGGTTTGATGGATGGCGTAGGTGGTGATTGGAGGGGGGTATTGGAAAAAAGTGAATCTTTTTCTTTTTTGATAGTGAAGGGATGTTTACGTTCGAGATGGATATTGTTCTTCGATGTATCTTTTTTTTCTTTTTTCTTTTTTCTTTTTTCTTTTTTCCTCTACTTCTACCTTTTACCTGTCGGTTACGGCATGTATGTTTTACCGGCACTTTACCATTACATCCTCTCCCCGCAGTATTCGTCGTGGGTCACTCGTGCTTTCCTTCGCCGAGATTCGTTCTTATGCTTTTTTTTCCTTCTATCATACTATAATATCGAAACTTGTGCGGTTGGTGGCGAGTTGAGCAGCGTACATTATTATTTATATTTGATAGGTGCTTACTATCGGTAGTGAGGGGTTGGGTGGAGTAGATGTGGTATTGGCGTATTTTTTTTTTTGCGAATTAAGAGTTGCATGTTTGATCCGTGCTTCTCTTTGCCGCTTGATTTGTGGTGGCCTGTGGAATTCGGCGACCGGGAGAAAGGTGGTGGTGTTTGTGGTTGATTGGGTTGATTTTGAATTTGGGTGATCGTGGGGTTTAGAGAAAATTTGGATCGTGGGATCCTGGGTGCCGGCAGGTTGGTTGGTTGGATGTATGAGTATGATACAATAATTTTATGAGTGCTTGAGTATCGTGGTTCTACTGCTTGCGAGCAGATTAAGTTATGGTGCTGATCAACGAAGAAAACATATCAAGATCCGAGGCTCATTGCATCGTCACCTAGTAGTTTGCGCGCAAGTAGTACGTGGTGAATTTAAGCAGAATGCCGTACCGGTGCAGCATGGTGGAAACGGTAATAATTATCCCCTCGTTCGTTCCCGAATTTTCACGACCTTTTTAGTGCAAATATTGGGCCCATAAAGGTATACTCGAGTAGTATTGGTCACTCGGCAGTGACCTGGCCAATGGAATTTATAACCCAGAGAAGCTAACTGGTCTTTCCATCAAGTGGCTGCACTATGATACCGGTATCGCTCTACGTGTATCCAGCTCGGGCGCGGGGCCTTGAATACGGACGAAGGGATACAAAAATTGGGCCTCACACTATGATGTCCAGAATTCCCCTCTTTGGATTAAGGTGGGCAATCAGAGAGGGCGAAAATGAGAAACTAGGATTCAGCCCTCTGCTGAACCAAAGGGAGAAAAACATAACAAACCTTGCTAGGAAGGGCAACTCCAACGTCCTTGCCCGAGGTCCAATTATTTCAGCTTCTACAGTCAGCACTCGTTTGGCACGGGGGACTAGTGAGAGGCGGTGGTGCTATGGGGAAAAGGCAGCGAATAGCAAATGTCGAGGCGGGGCCATCATATAAGAAAGAGGCTTTTATCATCGTGTTCTCTCTCTCGCTTGTGCTGGTGCGAGATACGGCCGGTACGGTATTGTAGTTGCTCTTTCTATTTCGGGGTCTAGAAGGTTGTAAGTGTACGGTACTTGTACCGGTTGAGAGCCTGCGGTGTGATAGGTTGGGTTGCGTTACTCAAGCACCGGTATTTGGAAGATGGCTGAATCGGTTCAAACTCCGCATAGACTTCATTGGGTAGGTTTTATCGTTCATGTCCATTGCTGGTGATGCCACGCGTGAGGCTCTAATCTGATAGTCTATTTTAGTTGGGATAATAGGACGAGCAAGGTTTGAGGCTCAAAATTTTTTTAAAATTATGTGGACTCAATCACGGAGAAGGCAAACCTCGGAGTTCACTCTCCGAAGCCCACCCCATCCCTATGCCCAACAGTTATTTGTTCAATTGCTGTTGTACGGTGCGAGTGTCTTAGTTGCGGTGTGAAGCTCTCTCATGTACCGGAACAAACGATCCTTCCCGCCCTTGGTCGTCATACAATGTCTTGAAGGGATGTAAAAAAGGGCTCTTTAGCCCGGGTATAGCCAACCAACTTTCTTGCCTGGATCCGTATGCCTGGATCAGGTCCTGGATTGACTGAACTGACTGATTGAGTGAGGTTGATGGGAATCATCTCATAGCCGTACATTGATTTTCCCACAACCCACGTTCCTCCCTAGCAACCGTTCATTGGCTTGCCATCCGGTACACGATATACTTGACTCGCATTTCCTTGCCCCGCGTCTCCCGACAACAAACGAGATATCCCGTGGGTAGAGAGGGGCGGGGGAGGGGAGCGAGCGAGGGGCATTTCCAAAATACGGTTACTCCGTTGGCAAAATCGCTGCTAAAACTTTGGTGAAATAGTAAGATTGAGAAGGGGAGATATCTCAAGTAGATACCCCCCTAAGGAAAAAAAAGCCCTTTTCTTGGACAACCTTCCTCTATCTCCCTTCCAATTCTTCAAACACTTTTTTTTTCCCCCTTATTTCCCTACTCTTTTGTTACGCTGCCTGGTGTTAGTGATCTGCTGCCCCCCTTCCAAATATCTTGTCTTTCAGGGGATGAAATTAATTTGAGGAGCCAGAAGAGGATAGACCAACTTTCGACTCATTCACGTGACGGTGGCATCTCATAAGTTGCCCCCCCACCATCTCCGGAGCCTCATCATCTGCAACGGTGGAATAGCAGCATGTATGAAAAACTCCTTTCTTTTCCCTTATTATTGTTTGTGAGAGGGGAGGGAGGGAGGGAGGAGTAGAGTGGGTGTACGTACAGGTCCGGCTGACAAACTATTCCCTCGACCCTTTTCACAGGAAATTCGGAAAGACTTTGGCCAAGCGGCAATTGGACATACCCGAATATGCTGCTAGCTTTGTCAACTACAAAGCTCTCAAGAAGGTATGATTGGGTCGAGAAATGCTCCTTTTTTTTGGTTGCTTCTCGTCTTCCTCGCCCTCAAACGGTCCCCCTGCATTATCATTACCCCCCCTGACTGTTGTGGTCGTGGTCGTCGTTGTGTCTTTCGTAGTGGTAGTACAAAGCTTGGTACTGATTGGGGGTATATATAGCTTATCAAGCATCTGGGGGTCGGAGTGAGGCCTTCTGCACCTCCGGTACCTTTCCAGAGTCCTGGAGGCCGGTCTTTCAATGATCCACAGGCCACGCTCCAGGCAAACAGGGCTACTTTCTTCTTTAGACTTGTTGGTCTGCCCAACCCTCGGTGGCTCGCGGGGAAAACGCTAATGGGTATAGGAGCGAGAGCTGGAGAAGGTCAATGCGTTTTACTTACAGAAAGAGGAAGAGGTTTGCCCTTTAGAACCCATGGTTTCAATACTGCAGCAGGGGCTTATCTTTTGGTGGTGGTGGTGTTGGTGGGGATGTAGTTGAAATTACGACTCAAGACCCTGGCGGATAAGAAGAAGATTATGCAATCGAGGAGTCAAACTACTTCGAAGATTTCCGCGACCTATATAACCTTGCAGGAGGGGTTCCAGCAGTTTGAGAACGACCTGAATAAGCTGCAACAGTTTGTCGAAATTAATGCTACCGCATTTTCAAAGATTCTGAAGAAGGTTTGGCGACCTCCGTCGTGTGTATGGTTCGTTTTTTTGCTAATGGGGTTTGTAGTGGGATAAATCGTCAAAGGTATAGTAGCTTCAGCAGTGGGGGCTAAAGTGGCATTTTAGGCACAGCGCTTATTTTGGTTGCGCTCTAGTCACGGACGAAGGAGTTATATCTCTCCAGAGCTGTCGAGGTCCAACCTTGTTTCAACAGGGATGTTATTACTGAGCTTTCTGACCAGGCGACCACGAGTTTGTTGGAGTTGGAGGCATGGGCGGAGGGAGAGAACATTACTTTCGATGGTAAAGATAGTGAGAAATCGGCAGACGGCCGACTCCTGGGTTCTGAAGGGGATGAGGGTGCAGAGCTTTTGAAGGCGGTGTTTTCGGAAAATACAACCGCTTTGAAGGAATGGATCAATAGGTTAAAATCGTCAGAGAACCCACAGCATGCCGTAACAAGAACATTTCTTGCTGCAATAGCAGAAGGATCTGAGGAGTCTCTGGGGGTGTTAATGGATTCAGGGATGGTGGATTTCCATTATGAGGACGAGATAAACGAGAGGAATTGCTTACATGAAGCGGCAAACGCAAAGAGGGTATCGGTGCTCAGCGAGCTGTTAAAACACGATGTTGATGTTAGTCAGGCCGATGTCTACGGGCGGATTCCTCTGCATTATGCAGCAATGCATGGCCATGTTGAGATGGTTCAGCTGCTGGTTAATGTCAAGCCTTCGACGATTGATGCCATGGATCATGACAACTTTACACCTCTGATACATGCCATAACACATAACCAACAGGAAGTGGTTCGCCGATTGATCGACTGCGATGCTAGGGTAGACCCTCGGGATGAGAAGGATTATATTCCGCTGAACCTGGCATGTCAGCATGGGAATTGTGAGATTTCGGAGATCTTGTTACAACACAAGGCTCGAATTCTGCCTGATGCGGAAGGACTCTATCCACAGCACCTGGTTGCACGGTCTGGCAAGTCTGTGCAGCTTCTCATGACCCTGAAGCAATATGGGGCAAACTTGAATGAATCGGATAAGTTGTTCCAGTGGACCACTGTATTCCACGCTGCGAGCGAGGGACATGTTGAGTGCCTGAAAGCTTTGTTGGAGAGTGGAGCTCGAGCGGATATACTTGACGAGAAGGGATTATCGGCAATGTATTATGCAGCCTGGGAAGGTCATCTAGAGTGCATGCAGCTTCTTTCTGCTGCTGGAGGGGCACTCGGAGTTTTGGGAACTGCTGCTCCAATGAGGCCGTCACCGGCGTCTATTGCTTCGACAGTATCGGGAACGCAGATGACTATCGATTCTGATGGAATTCCGGATCTTTCCCTTCCTCCTCCCATACTTCCTCTCCGAAGATATGGACACAACTTCCTGGAAAATAAGACATTTGTTCAGCTCACGTTCGACGAGACGGATGGCAAGCCAATCGCATTCTATCACGAAGGCAAACACCCCGCGGCAAGGCTTACGATATCATCAAAATCATCCGACCTGATTCCTCGAAATATACTTCTTCCTCTGAATGAAGATGCGAAGATTGTCTCTTTCCAGATTGATACATTAGATATGTTTACCATTGACTTTGATATTTACCCGACATTTGGATCCAAGGTTATCGCTCGCACTGTGGCTTTGCCTAATACTTTTAGCTCCCAGAGCTCTGGGCATTGCATGCTGCCGCTCTTTGATTCAAGACTTAGAGCTATCGGGCAGATTTCGTTCGACTTCCAGATTATCAATCCGTTCGGGGGTGTCCCTCTGGAGATTACCCACTTTGCGACTTACTGGAAGGCGACAAATCAATTTGATTCGCATCCGAACGCGCTTGTCACTGGGTCGTCTTTGGCTGGGGAATATGTCCGACTCTGCATCCAGCTCACCAGCGACGGGGTACCGGTTATATACCCTTCATGGAGTATTCCGTTCAGTGGGCTCGAAGTCCCCGTTTGCAGTGTCACCCATGCCCAATTCCAAAAGATTGGTGCCCAAGCGGGGAGCGAGGGAGCCCAACAACGATTACCCAATATCCAAAGCTTGGCTGAATCACATTTCCTTTTGGCATACTCATTCTTGACCCTCCAGGAGGTGTTATCGCTGTTACCGGTTGACGTACATCTTGATCTCAACGTTATATACCCTACGTGTACGGAGAAACGGCATCATGGGCTTGGTGGGACCATGAATGCCAATTCTTTTGTTGATGCGGTGTTGACCGTGGTTTTCGATCATGCCAGGACGCTGAAGCAGGCATCACTAGATCTCACCCGGTCAATTGTTTTTTCGTCGTTTAATTCCAATATGTGCACGGCGTTGAATTGGAAGCAGCCGAACTGTATGGAGCTCGCTACGTATCAATAGTGCTTTCGCTGACTAGTGTGTAGACCCGGTGTTTTACTGCAATGATCTTGGAAAGGAGCCGAATGACGACCTTCAGGGGACAGCATCCAGCACAAGAAGTCGAACTTCACTGAAAGAGGCTGTCAGGTTTGCATCTAGCAATAACCTAATGGGTATAATATGCTCGTCTAGGCTTATGGTAGGTGGTCTTGCTTTCCATAGACACGGATTATCACTCACGAATATAGGAAATGGTGCCTGCCCTTACGCGGAGCGTCAAAGTTGCTGGCTTAGTACTAGTGGCACACACAGCAAGTGATCCCTCCCCATCAATCATATCATGCGTCGATGGTGTTCTGAGTAAAGAGGGGGTGTTGAAGTTTGAAGAGACGATAGACATGTAAAATTGGCATGTGTTTTATTTATTTCCTTCCCTTGCTGAGGGTGTCAATGTGCCGTATTATTTTCCCTTCATCATTTGTGTCCTAAAATAGATTGAAAGTGCATTTACAGTTTTCTTCATTTCTTGTTACTCTTTGTCCACTCGTTCGTTCATAGAGAGCCGGATTTTTGTATTGTGTTCTGCCGTGTTCCGCATGCTTAGTTTTCATATGTACATAGGCCTCGAGCAGTAGAGCGTGACCCCTCTCCATCAATGCATGCATGCTCCATCTAGATATTGTACCCATCACTCATGCGGGGGTAGCAGTGGCCTGTGGGTACGGGTCCGCCGCAGAATTGTCCAGCAAGACAATTTTGCGCCCATCCCTCATCACCAAACTCCAATCCAGCGTCTCAAACTGGAGCCCCGCACAATTAGCCCTCCATCCAATGACTCGACCCCCCGCCACTGTCACCACCAACCAAAACCTCACCGGAGCAATTGGGATATCAAAGTGGGGAAAAAAAAAAACCAAAACTTACGAGCCCCATCCTCTCCCTCCTCACGCTGCGAAAGTGCATGACTCCCTCCCCCTTCGTCCCCTTAACCCCGTAAGTGATGTCAATATCCCCACGCAGCTGATTCATCGTGCCCTGGATCCACGGCACCCTGCTCTTGAACGAGATATCCTCGCCCAACAATTCGCGCGCGGCGGGGTGCACGCGCAGCGCGTAAAGCGTCGACGAGACCACGCTCGAGGAGGACTTTTGGTAGTTGAAGATGCCGGCGGCCGCTAGTAGGAGTATGCCTGCGAAGAGTGGGATTGTGAGGAGGGTTTTGGCGGGGGTTTTGGTTGGGTCTGTGGGTGGGT
>Ga0307507_10004262_pt1 | contig 25797 bp, 30 predicted proteins | sample 7_EM_MG_FD_207223 | JGI IMG/M metagenome (GOLD analysis project Ga0307507, IMG submission 207223) | Populus trichocarpa ectomycorrhiza microbial communities from riparian zone in the Pacific Northwest, United States - 7_EM | ecosystem: Host-associated > Plants > Roots > Unclassified | place...
GTTTCTGTTATCATTGTAAATCTGGGGTATGCCCCTTATAATGTTTGTATCTTCTTCTTTTAATACATACGTCAACTTACCAAAAAAAAAATCCTTACATCAATATCACATCTCAAAAGTTCTCTTCTACTCCTTTTCATTTATTGTTTATAATTTTATATAGTTCACCTCCATGTGATTCGACCCAGTCTTGCCGGGTTATTTATTACTTCGATACTCATGCACTTGGGATAAGACACCAACTTTTTTATCATGTCAAGATGCATAATGTTTACTTCTATTGTAAGCAAATTCAACATGTGGCAAACAATCTTCCCATGTTTTCAAGTTCTTTTTTATGATAGCAAAGTTCTATTCATTACTTTAGTTTGACCATCTATTTTTGGATGACAAGTAGTAGAAAACAAAAATTTGGTTCCCAATTTTCCCCACAAAGTCTTCCAAAAGTAACTCAAAAACTTTGCATCCGTATCAGAAACAATGGTCTTAGGAATACCATGTAACCTAACAATTTCTTTGAAGAACAAATCAGCTATATGTGATGCGTCATCAGTTTTATAACATGCAATGAAGTGTGTCATCTTGGAAAATCTATCTTCCACCACAAAAACTGAATCTCTCCCCCTCCTGGTCCTAGGTAAACATAAAACAAAATTCATAGAAATGTCAGTCTAAGGTTCACTAGGTATTGGTAAAGGGGTGTACAATCCATGGGGTTTCAACTTAGACTTAGCCTGTTTGCACATGATACATTTCTCACATATTCTTTCCACATCACGTTTCATATGAGGCAAAAAAAAAAGTTCATGTAAAATTCTTAAAGTCTTAGCTACACCAAAATGTCCCGTCAAACCACCACCATGAGCTTCTCTCACAAGCAATTCACGCAAAGAATACATAGGCGCACACAATTTATTTTCCCAAAACAAAAATCCATCATGCTTATAAAACTTACCAAACGCCACTTTTTCACATGCATTGAACACATCACCAAAATCAGAATCTTGTACATACAAATCCTTAATGTATTCAAAGCCAAGTAGTTGTGTATCTAAAATGGAAAGTAAAGCATACCTTCGGGAAAATGCATCAGCCACCACATTTTCCTTACCTTGCTTATATCTGATCTCACAAGGAAATATCTCAATGAATTCCACCCACTTGGCATGGTGTTTGTTCAACCTTTGTTTGTTCAACCTTTGTTGTCCTTTCAAATGCTTCAAAGATTCATGATCTGTGTGAATCACAAATTCCATTAGCCCTATAGTGTTGCCAATTTTCCAAAGCCTTTACCAAGGCATACATCTCCTTATCATAAGTGGGGTAATTAGGGTTGCTCCACTCATCTTTTCACTGAAATAAGCAACTGGACGACCTTCTTGCATCAAAACAGCTCCAATACCTTTTCCTGAAGCATCACACTCAATTTCAAAGATTTTAGCAAAGTTAGGTAAAACAACTCCAATACCTATTCTTGAAGCATCACACTCAAATTCAAAGGTTTTAGCAAAGTTAGGTAAAACAAGCAAAGGTGCATTAGTTAACTTTTCTTTGATCAGATTAATGCCTTTTCTTGTTCTTTCCCCAACTTAAACAATACATTTTTCTTTGATCAGTAAGAGGGGCGGCTAAGCTACTAAAATCACGCACAAACCGTCTATAGAAGCTAGTTAAGCCGTGGAAACTCCTCACTTGACTGATTGTTGTTGGCGTTGGCCACTCTTCAATTGTCTTCACCTTTTCCTCGTCCACCTCAATTCCTCTCTTACTAACAACAAAACCAAAAAACACAAGCTTATCCTTGCAAAAGGTGCACTTCTTGAGGTTTGCAAATAACCTTTCTTTCCTTAGAATCTCCAAAACAGATTTCAAATGCATTATATATTCTTTCAAATTTTTGCTATAAATTAGGATATCATCAAAATACACAACTACAAATCTACCAATAAATGCACGTAAAACATGGTTCATCAAACGCATAAATGTGCTCGGAGCATTAGTTAAACCGAAAAGCATCACTAACCACTCATGCAAACCATATTTAGTTTTGAAAGCAATTTTTCATTCATCACCTTCCTTCATCCTAATCTGATGATATCCACTCTTAAGATAAATTTTTGTAAAGACATAAGAACCATGCAATTCGTCAAACATATCATCTAATCTAGAAATGGGGTGTCGATACTTTACCGTTATGTTGTTGATGGCTCGATAGTCAACACACATCCTCCATGTTCCATCCTTCTTAGGAACTAATAGAACCGGAATCACACAAGGACTCATGCTTTCACACACATACCCCTTTTCCAATAATTCACCTTCTTGCCTCTGAAGTTGGCCTCCTCGTGATTACTCCTATAAAGCAGGTCGGATTGGAATTGATGCACCAGGTATGAAATCAATTTGATGTTCAATCCCTGTGATTGGGGGTAAACCATGAGGTACCTCTTCGGGAAAGACATCTTCAAACTTCTTTAAAAGAGAAACAGTATCGCTCGACAAAGTACCGACGAGATCATTAGCATATAAAAGAGCCTCCTTGTATATGAGTACAAAAGGGGCTGATGTTAAAATAATGCTTTCTTGATCTCACTTTTTTTTTGCAATGTAATTGAATTTTTCCTCTCTTTCTCTAACTAGGGCCGAAGTACTCTCTCTTTCTTTTTCACTTTGATTAATGTTTTTCTCTCCTTTTTTTGAACTCTTTTTTTTTCAATTTCGCCCTTCCTTTCCTTTTCCTTTTTTTTTTCATTTGATCCTTGTAACTTTAATTGGTCCTCCCTGACCTGTTTTGGAGTTAACGACACAAGAGTAATAGGTTGCCCTTTAAGAGTGAAAGAATACTTATTTGTGAATCCATCATGCGTAACCCTTCGATCATATTGTCATTGTCTTCCCAACAATAAATGGCATCCATCCATAGGAACCACATCACAAAAGCACCTCATCCTCATATTTGCTAATGGATAATGCTACCAGCATGATATGGTTCAGCCTTGTGATACGACCCAAGTAAGGTCAGATTCGGATTTTGGTGTAAAATGCACAACAGTCCATGGTTACGGCAACAATCATAATTCTCAATCCGACCGTTGGATCGGGCTAACATTTTATGTGGACTCTCTACACATGTTTTTCTATATTGGGTTAAAATTTCAGATCAATCGAAGTTTGGGAAGGCACCGCAATACTGGTCAACAGAGGCTATACGAATTTTGTTATTTACTTTCTTTTGACTTGTGGACTTCCTATTTGGTTAGGATTCTTTTCCTACAAGTATGTGGCAGCTGGTTTTGGGAATTTTCTAGTTCCACAAGGATCTTTAATGAGCTGCAATATAATCTCCAAGTATGGCAAAGATTCATTAATGTTTCAGAATCCTTTTCTTATAAGCATTCCTTATTCATCTTAGCTAAACAAGGAAAGAAGGCCTAGTGGTATTTAATGACAAATTAGTTATTTTTATTATTTTCTTTCATGTTTGGGCTTAATTAAAACTTTGTTTTGAGCTAGGATCCTAGGCTTGTTTGAATCAGGTTATGGGCTTCTCAGTTTAGGGTTTTTAGGTCAGTTTTGTAGGTGGGTCAGTTTAGCCCACAAGGGTAGATCCATTAGGGTTACTTTTAAGAACTATTTAAACACATGTAATCTAAATTTTGGAGCCTTTGATGATTATTACTTCTGAATTTTTCAGTTTTAACGTGTGAGAGTGATTCTTGCATTCTTTAGTTCTTGAATGAACTGAATCTGACTTATCGAAGATTAACTAGCTTCGTGGCGTCATTCTACTCAATCCAATAGTGTTGGTGCCTTGGGGCAGGTTTCCATTGTGTCACACTCCTATCAGACCTATTTCAACTTTCCAGGATCAGATCTCAATCTTGATTGTGGGTTGCGTGACCACGTAATCACGAGGTTCGCATCAAAGATTGATTGAGGTAAGAATTCGATAGCCAAGTCATGCAAAGATTTGGTTGAGGAACCAAACTAGACGGATTTTGTTTGGTGTGTTGCCTTAGTGGGGAGTCAATACATTATCATTGAGGACATTAGGAGTCTGCACTTTGACGATGGACAATTTGGGTGACAGATTTGGCAGCCAAGTCAGTGGTTAGGTTGAGGAGCCAAAATCATCAACGAGGATGAATTGGTATGCTGCCTTGATGGAGAGGTGGTATAGGTGATTCAAGGTGATAAAAACAGATTGCTATTAGCCTTTGTTGGGTTATCATGGTGTGAGTTTTTTGCGGACAAAACATGCAGCAAAGGTGGGAACAATGTGGCTGTTACGTCAACAAAATATGGTGTTATGAAGTGTCTTGGGTACAACAGTAGGCATATGGACAACAAGTCATGGGGATTTGATGCTGGAATGCTACGTTTGTGTATGCTTGGGGAATCAATATTCATTGGGTGGGGGTTTTCCATTTCCAATAGTGATGGTGCCTTGGTACAAGTTATCTTTGTGTCACACTCCTATCAAACCTGATTTACTTGGCTTTCCGGGAATTGGTGTCTTTGCATGTGGGTTGCGTGACCACGTGATCACGAGGTTCGCATTAAAGCATGACTACTAAACGTGGGAACGCATGGCTAGGATTGTTCTTTAAGACACTAAGATCATGGGATCATGGGTCAAAACCACCCTCTAAGTTCATGGGAACATAGGGTGGAAAGTCCCCATTACTTCCTAAAATGTAAGGATGGTAGTTGTATGCTTTGTAACCGAAATGCTTGTCTATAAATAGGCTAGAGAGCCTTGGCCGTATAGGGGATGCTAGTTTAGCGTATATAGCATGCAAGTTTTGTGCATAGCATACACATATGAAATTGTGTATTTCCTTTGTTGTTGAAACTAATAAAGGTTGGGATTGCTTCTTGTAATAACTTGTGTGTTTATATCCGTTATATCTTTTCTACTTGTGTGTTCCGCTTGTCTCGTAACAAGGGAGAGTGTGGGGAAACCTCTTGGTGAGGGGAAACACTTAGTTACTAGGCAAATACGAATGGATGGACAAAAGGGAAGGCTGACTCTAGCAGGGGGTTGGGCTGTTGCATAGGGGCTGGAAAATTTCGACGAGAATTTAACCCTGCGACAGTTTGTAACAGAGTAAAAAACCAACATGAATACGCTGATGAAAAACACTGCTGGAATGATGGTGGATATGGCAATCCGTGGGATAGTGTCAAATTCAGTAGCAGTGGAGAAATCAGTAGCATTGGCCTATATGAGTAGTGGGCTAATGTGAGTTTGAACTTGGATGATGGACAGTCCAAGGCAAGCAGCAAACACAACATATTACAATGGATATCGCCGAATAGGTTGTTGGACAGTATGTCAAACTCGTGGCCGAAACAAGTCGCAAATGGTAGGCTGTCGAGGAAGAGTTTTCTGTTTTAAGGAAGGCAGTCGCAAACGCTGCTGGGGGTGTTGGATCCTCCAAGGTAAAAGTTCCAGAATGAAAACCATTTGCTGGTACAAGAAGTTCTAAGGATCTAGAGAATTTTTGTGGGACATGGAACATTATTTCAGTATGGCTTTAGTTAGAGTTAGAGTTGAAAAGGAAAAAGATTTTAGACTTGTCTTTAGTTATGGTCGCTGTTGATGGATTGGTAAACTTTAGAACAGAGACTAGTGAAGGGATTGCTGGAGCTTCTAGGTTTTCATCAAAGCCTAAGAGGAAGGATGAGACGAGAAATAAGAAGATATTTGGTGGGGGAGAGCCCAAACATGCTGCTAATAATGGAAGGTTAGATGGGAAGGCAATCAGTCAGGGTTCAAAACAAAATTTTTGCTACTTCATATTCAATGGAAATCACTTTGCTAGAGACTGCTCGAAGAGGGAAAAACTCAATGCTAGAGAAGAGTTACGAAAAAGAAATGATAATGAGGAAGAGTTAATAAAACAGTTAGAGAAGTGCAGAATTGACCTCTACTACAGCAAGGGGCAACAATAATTTGTAGAAAAGCAGCTGGAAGAGGAAGATAAGATAAGGAATTACCTGAACCAACAGGTGTAAAAGAAAGATGAATAGTTAGCGACTTTGAAAAACAATCACAAGGTTATAAAAGAATGGCAGGAAAAGATTGAGGTAGCTAAAGAAATAGTCAATGGTATCCAAGATGAGTTGAGAACTCAAATAACCAAGTATGATGAACTAATTAATAAACATATGCTACTAGAAAACTAGTTGGCTAAAGCGAAGAGGTTAGCCTAAGGCAAGATAAATATTGATAAGGAAATAATAGATTCCTTAAAAAGAGAGGGAGAGAGACATCTTTAGGAAGAAGTTAAATGCTGAAAACGAGAACAAATGGTTAGCAAGGATTGGCATAGAGAAGGAAAGAAGAATTTAGTCCCAATATGTATCACAATCTGAGGAAGAGAGGATCGTTAGGAAAGCTATTAAGTGATACGATTCAGCCTTGTGATGTAACTTAAGCAAGGTCAGATTCGGATTTTGGTGTAAAATTTTCTACCATCCTGTTTTACGTTATTAAACATAACTCCAAATCTAACTGTTGGATCGAGCGTATACTTTACCAGAAGATTCCATATTTGTCTATGTTGGGGTAAATTTTAAGGTGAATCAGAGTTCTGAAAGGACTAGCGATATAGGTCAGAACAGGCTGTATGCATTTTATTATTTACTTTCTTTTGACCTGTGGACTTTCTATTTGGCAAATATCCTTTTTCTAAAAGGATGTGGCAGCTTGTTTTGGGAATTTCATAGTTCCACAAGAATCTTTAATGAGCTGAAACATAATTTTCAAGGGTGGCAACGATTCATTAATGTTCCAGAATCCTTTTCTTATAAGGATTCCTTATTCATCATAGCTACACAAGGAAAGAAGGGTTGGTGCTATTTAATTACAGATTAATTATTTTTATTACTCTCTTTCATGTTTGGGCTTAATTAAAACTTTTTTTTTTGAGTTAAGATCCAAGGCTTGTTTGGATCAGGTTATGAGTTTTTCATTTTTGGTTTTTGGACCAGTTTTGAGTGGACCTCATATAAGTCCCACATAAGGGGTCCATTACGGTTAATTTTTCAAGAACTATTTAAACTCATGCAACCAAAATTTCGGCAGCCATTGATGAATATTACTTCTGAATTTTTCAGTTTTAATATGTGAGTGATTCTTGCATTCTTCAATTCTTGAACGAACTGAATTTGACTTATCGAAGATTAACTGGTTTCGTGGCGTCATTCGAGTCATTCAATAGTGTTGGTGCCTTGGGGCAGGTTTCCATTGTGTCATTCTTATCAGATCTATTTTGGCTTTCCGGGATCAAATCTCAATCTTAATTGTGGGTGGTGTGACCACGTGATTACGAGGTTCATATCATTAAGTCTAACATGAGAGACTACAAGAAGAGAGCTGAGTATTCAAAGGGATAAATCATGACATTGCAGTCTGAGCTGGAAATCCGAGAGGAAGAGCTGGAAGAGTTAAGAAGTCATTACTTTGAAATGGAGCAAGAGCATTAAGGATGTTAAGACTATATTGATAGTTTTGAAATTCAAAGTAACTCTAAAATAAGTGAGCTTGACTATGAGAGAGAGCATCTGTAAAGGGCAATGACTAAGGTAGCATAGTTGGAGACTATAGTATGAGTGCTAGAGAGAAGCAATGAAGCTTTAACAACCAGTAACGAAGTACTAATCATTGATAATATCTTATTCCAAGATAAAAATAAGATAGATGACAAAACAAATTGAGCAAGTAGCTCGTCACGCTGAAGGGTTGCAACAACAGGCCAGACAAATTGGAAATGAGGCTGCAAAGTACCTGAAAACACGAGTGCCATAACTTCTTTTACTAGAAATGTAGCTAATAAAGGTGATGCTTTATATGAGTAGTGATGCATATGGATTTTTGAATTTTGAAAGTTCTTTAAACAATGTATAAACGCTTTTATTATTTATAAAAGGGTTATAGCCAAGGTTGTCAAAAATGTATTTTTGACACGATATAAAAAATGTAATATAAACTCGGATCGTAAAATCGTAAGGAAATTTTTTTTCTATATATAATTCAAGCACATAAAAATACGTGGTTCAAATAAAAATAAATGTATAGTTTAAATAATTTAAAAATACAATACAATTACTCATATCCATAAATTTTTATTAATTAACAATTAACAAACTTAAAATAAATAATTTGCTGGTGGTGTCTCATATAAACTAAAACTACTTAACATATATGTATGAGTTCATCAATTTCATAAATCACATAAGAGAAGTACTTAAAAATTTATAAAATAGGGGCAGCAATGACAAAGTTTTGTTTTTCAAATTACCACAAGCACATCTTGTAGTACTCTGAGGAACGAAACACATGATCATGCCATTTTTTATCCATCACAATTCTCGGGGTAAGAGGGGGTAGAATAAATTCCACACCTTACAAAAGATGATATCACCAACTGAAAAATATCACTATCAAAATCCATGAGGCTAAAGCGGGTGGTGTATAAATTCCATAGTTCACAAGAAGATGACATCGCCAACAGATATGATTCAAAACAAAAGAAACTGATGGTCATAATACAACGAAAAAATATCCAGCAAAGCCAGTGAATTCCATCTTTACTCAAGAAACGATACCATATTGTACAAAGAGGACATATGTGATACAATCCACAGATTAATATGCTGAGATAAAGCAAGATTATGGAATGATTGAATTGTAAGAACAAGAAGAAGGCATGACATTAAGAACAATTGAAGTAGACTAGAATCCTGTAATAAAATGTCAAATCTGGCCGAATCATTGAATTTTAATAGAGGTTAAAAAGAACATTTTATCTTCTTGCCTTTACCACAACCTTAAGATATGTCCAGATCGTGAACTCGAGAATTTCCTCCTACATCTATTGTGGACAAAATATTAAAATGCAATCTCTTTTCAACATCTCAAGCATCGACTAAAAATAAGACACAAACACCATCAATTACATAAAGGGAGCCGGGGCTAAAAACACAGATCACCAAGGAAGAGATTGCATTTTAATTAACAGATCATCATAGTCTTATAAGGGAGAGAAAAGAAGGGGAAAAAGAAAGGAATGGGACAAAGAGCAACCGGGGCTAAAAATCCCTTTCCAGCAATAAAAATTCAACATAAGCAATTAAACTTTACCCTCATGGAGAACATCCCTTCCCAGCTGTTGATAAAGACTGAAGAGGATGCCGTTGATGATGGGGGAAAAAAGGAGAGCACTGCCACTGTTGATGAAAAGGAAGCCATCGATCTCACGGTAGCTGATTAATTGTTGAATCATGAATGGCTTCCTGCGATTGAGAGAAAGAGATTAGGGTAAATGTTGTATGTATGTGTAAAATAATGATGATGTGGAGGGCTGAAGCCTGGAGAAAAACATATGCGGGAGACTATAGACAACTGGCATGTGGCTATTAGCCTGAAAGAAACATATAGTGCACTATTGCAGTGCAGTATATGTTTCTTTTGTTGAAATCATAAAACCGGTATTAAAATCGTAATTTTTTTTATTTCATTTGATTTTACTGATTTCACTCGATTTTAACCTGATTTTATCAATTTTTGAGTTTTTAATGCGATTATGCTCGTTAAGCATTATTGATTCGTAAAATCGTATGATTTTACTAGTCAAATCACAATTTTAACAACTTTAGTTATAGCCCATCTTTCTTTCTAATGTGATTAATGATTCAAACATGATAAGAACTAGGGAAATGCTCTTTACAGCTACCAGTTGAACTTGAAAATCTTGCCCAGGGAATTATAGAAGTCATGAGTCAATTCAGAAAGGTCAATCTATATCCAATATAGATAAGCATACATGAGCATTAACATGCAAACATTTTTAACATATATGCATATACCGGAGTTGAAATATAGGTCCTTCTTTTAAATGAATTTATCACACAAGAACAAAAAAATGCTAATGGAGAACGAAGAGTGTGCATGCTTGGAAGTTGAACACCAGAGGGAAATGGAAAACCTTAAAGGTGATGTGGCAAGGCTAACTAGCCTACTTAAGCCTTGTGAACAAATTAGTGGAAGCTCCGGTTACTCAAACTGAAGTAACCTTTCATCCAATAGCTACAACTCCCTCTCAATATCATAATATGGGCTCTATTGGGACATCTTTGAAAAAGCAGTTCAAAGGTTTCCCATACATCCCACCTATATATCCCATAAGGCAACCTCCTATGGTAGGTGTGGTTAGTGAAGAAGGTCCAAAAGATAATCTTAGTGACAAGGCTTATTATGACAGATAACTAGAAGAAAGTATGAAAGTGGTCGAGGAGTCTAATTTATATGATCCTGTCAAAGCAACTAAAATATGCTTGGTACCGAATGTCTAGAGTCGGTATAAATAAAGTCATAACCAAACATGTAGGAGCCGATGATGAAATTTCCAGATTAATAAACATCTTGTGCTGCAACTTTGTGTGTGAGTGGTGAGATATTCTCCCTTTCTTGGTTCTCTAAAGAATTGAAACGACTTATCGAAAAATAACTGACTTCGTGGCGTCATCCTTATACTTCTTGATACGATCCATGCAAGGTCAAATTCAGATTTTGACGTAAAATGTGCAACTATCCAGTTTTACGGCAACAGTTATAATTCTCAATCTGACTGTTGGATCAAGCTGAAATTTTACATAGAGTCTCCTGACATGTTTTCCTACCTTAGGTTAAAATCTCAAGACAATCGGAGTTCGAGAAGGCATCTCAATACGGGTCAACAGAGGTTGTATGAATTTTGTTATTTACTTCCTTTTGACTTGTGGACTTTCTATTTAGCAAGGATCCTTTTTCTACAAAGATATGACAGCTTGTTTTGGGAATCTCCTAGCTCTACAAGGATCTTTAATGGGCTACAATATAGTTTCCAAGAGTGGCAACGATTCAAAAATATTTCAAAATCCTTTTCTTAGAAGGATTCCTTATTTATCCTAGTTATAACAAGGAAAGAAAGTCAATAATTTATTCTTCTAATTAAGTAAGGAAGTTGGCCAGATCTTATTCCAAAAGATGAAAAGATTATTTAATATGCTTTCCCTAACTTAGGAAGGAAAGTAATTAAATCAACACCAAAGGAGGAAATTTGTTTTCTTATTTGTCCAAGTTAAACAAGGAAATACAAGCTAATCAAGGACATCAAAGGAGAAAGCAACACAAATTTTCTGAATCAAATTTCTTATAGTTTATTTGGGACTTCTTAAGGGTGACAAATATGATTCATAGTCTTTGAGTTATTATTACTTATTTGGGTTAGTTGTAAGTGGGCTTCATATAAGTCCACCTAAGGGGGGTCCATTAGGGTTTCTTTAAGTATAGAGTCAGTATAAATAAAGGCATAACCAAATATGTAAGGTTAGACAATTCAGATTAATAAAACTTCTTGTTTGTCGCACTTTGTGTGTGTGTTGGTGGGAAATCCCCTATTTCTTGGTTCTCTAAAGAACTGAAAATGACTTATTGAAGAACAATTGGCTTCGTGGCGTCATCCTTATACTTCTCGTTCGCAAATCAATATTCGTTGGGTGGGGGTTTTCCGTTTTCAATAGTGTTGGTGCCTAGGTACAAGTTATCTTTGTTTCACACTTCTATCAAACCTGATTTACTTGGCTTTCCGGGAATTGGTGTCTTTGCATGTGGGTTGCGTGACCACGTAATCATGAGGTTCGCATCACTTCTCGTTCACGAATTAATATTTGTTGGGAGGTTTCTATTTTTAATAGTGCTAGTGCCTAGGTACAACTTATATTTGTGTCACACTCCTATTAAACCTGATTTACTTAGCATTTTGGGAATTCGGTGTCTTTGCATGTGGGTTGCGTGACCCTGTGATCACAAGGTTCGCATCATTTTGGTATTAGAGCTTAACTCCATTAATCGGGTTATATCCTTTTGAAAATAAAATAAAAATTTACTTGGAGTCCAATTTCTTCTTCTCCTTGAATTTGCAACATATAAAAAAAAAAGAAAAAGAAAGTCGTTCGAAAGACAGTTATTTACTTCTGCCGCAGAAAACTAAACAAAGAAAAATTAGATCAAATCAACTAGGAATTAACTAAAATTTGATAATCTGATTTCTGGGATTCTAATTGCACTATATATCAATTTTGGGGTCAATTGGATAATTTTTGCTTATGTTTTCGAATTTGGGTCTAATCAGCATATCAAATCTTATCGTAAATTACTAAAATTTCATATTCTGTCTATTTGGGTTGAAATAGCACTATATCTCAAATTTTAGCTCAATCGAACATCATTAACATAAGGTTTCAGATTCGGACGTAACTTATCATAAACAGGTATGCTTTAACGACAACTCTTGAAACTCTTCTTTCTATTGTTTTCGTTTCTTGCAGTATATTTACAACATATATAATTTATATTTGAGTGTTGTTTCATCAAATTGCATACTTCATTCATGTTTTCATTTGGTCTTCAATTTCGTTCATATTTTGAATAGATTCGCTTGCTACTCGCGAGACTATCATTGCATTTTTGTTTTTGCTTGTTTTCTGTGTTCTTACTGCTTCTTAAGTCATACACACACCTATTTGGATTATGCTGCTGAGTTGGTTCTATTCCGTGTGATTTCAGATCTGCAAGAACTGAAAGAAGGTGAGACGAGGGGAAAGACCTAATTTAAGTGAAACACGAGCGACATGAGGATATTTTTATACCACACACCACCCCCTCTCGAGGGTGAACTTCCAAGTGGAAGCCATGACGAAGATGATGAAAATAATAAATTTCATGACAAGGAATATGTGTGACAGACTTGAGAAGGTGGAGAAACGTGGTAACGAGGTTGGAACAAGTACACAAGACGTGAGAAATGTTGGGGTTGAAACAAAATCAAACAATGGCAGCAGGGCTGAAAGGCTAAGGTGGGTTAATTATGAGAATTTTGAGGAGGACATTGATGATTTTGGTGATGGTCGTTTCGAGGATGAGACCATAGGCCATAAGGAAGGTTTTCGACAACCTAGAAACTGAAGGGACTTTAGAAATAGAACTAGAGGCCAATTCGACAAAAGGGGACATTTCCGTCACTTTGGGGGACATGATGATATAGATGGTTGTAAATCTGGGGTATGCCCCTTATAATAACATAGATTCTTAATTTGATAGTTAGCTGGTTGTATTGGTTTCCCAAACGAATCTAGTGAGGTCTCAGTTTTCTGTTCGGTGGCTAGCCTGTAGCCATCTGTTGTTTTATGTTTCTGTTCTCATTGTAAATCTAGGGTATGCCCCTTATAATCTTTGTATCTTCTTCTTTTAATACATACGTCAACTTACCAAAAAAAAAAGATTATATAGATGGTGATTTGGATGCTATCAAACTTAAAATACCTTCTTTTCAAGGTAGAAACAATCCCGAGGTGTATTTGGAGTGGGAGAAAAAGGTGGATTGTTTTTTTATTGCCATAACTATTCGGAGGCGAAGAAGGTGAAATTGGTAGTCATTTTCATGGATGACGCACTGATTTGGTGGGATCAGAATGTAATTAGTCGAAGGAGGAGTGGTGATGCAAACCTCGTGATCACGTTACGCAACCCACAATCAAGATTGAGATCTGATCCCGGAAAGCCGAAATAGATCTGATAGGAGTGTGACACAATGGAAACCTGCCCCAAGGCACCAACACAATAGGATTGAGTAGAATGACGCCACGAAGCCAGTTAATCTTTGAAAAGTCAGATTCATTTCGTTCAAGAACTGAAAAATGCAAGAATCACTCTCACACGTTAAAACTGAAAAATTCAGAAGTAATTATCATCAAAGCTACTGAAATTTAGGCTTACATGAGTTTAAATAGTTCTTGAAAAATTAACCCTAATGGACCTCTGTGGACTTATATGAGGTCCACTCAAAACTGACCCAAAACCCTAAACTAAAAAGCCCATAACTTAATCCAAACAAGCCTTGGATCCTAACTGAAAACAAAGTATTAATTAAGCCCAAACAAGCCTTGGGCTGTAGCTAACAAAATAAAATAAAGCCCCTAATATTAAATCAATGTTCTGTCATGAGAAGAAGGAAGTAAAATATTACAGAACTGATTCAAAGCTAATATATAGCCTTCCATGCAGCCCCTTAATCCTAGAAACAAAAGGAAAAGGTAGCCACCCATGTTGTTTCCAAGTTGTAGTAGGATTCTTTTGTTTCCTTTGATGTCCTCACCATATGGCACAAATAAGGTTGTATTGGACCCCTCTTGCACATGGATAAGATGTACTAGGGTCTCCTCTTGATAATCTAATGGACCTTTCAATTCTGATTTGGTTGAAACATTCAAAACCAATACATTCAATGCCTCTTTTAATGCCTTTGTCTTGGACCGAGTCATTGGACCATTTGGAACATGTAATGGGTCCTTGCTAGTGTTTCTAGGCTGGTTCACATCATCCCCTCTCTCCTCGAAAGGATTCGACCTCGAATCAAAATCTGTGTCAAACAATGTAAGATCAGCAACATTAAAGGTAGCACTAACACCATACTAAACTGTAAGGTCAATTTTGTAAGTGTTGTCATTGATTCTCTCTAAAACCTGAAATGATCCATCACCACGAGGCTATAATTTTGATTTCCTTTGGTTAGGAAATCGTTCCTTATGCATGTGCACCCAAACCCAATCATCGGGTTGGAAAACAACCAGTTTACATCCCTTATTTGCTTTAGAAGCGTAAAGTCTGTTCTTTTTCTCTATTTGCAGTCGAACTCCCTCATGGAGTTGTCTCACCATCTTTGCCTTCTTTTCACCATCTAAACTTACCCTTTCTTCAAAAGGCAAAGGAATTAAATCTATAGGAGTTAGTGGATTAAAACCATAAACAATTTCAAAAGGAGAAAAACCAGTGGTCGAATGCACAGTTCTATTATAAGCAAACTTAACAAAAGGCAAACATTTTTCCCAACTTTTTAAATTCTTTTGAATTATAGCACGCAACAGTTGGGATAATGTTCTATTCACTACCTCAGTTTGTCCATCTGTTTGAGGATGACATGTTGTCGACAATAAGAGTTTAGCTCCTAACTTTCCCCATAAGGTCTTCCAAAAGTAGCTAAGGAACTTAACATCATGATCTGACACTATACTCTTAGGAATGCCATGCAAACATACAATCTCCCTAAAAAACAAGTCTGCGATATGAGATGCATCATCCGTTTTATTGCATGCAATGAAATGCGCCATTTTAGAAAACCTACCAACCACAACAAAAATAGAGTCTCTACCTTTCTTTGACCTAGGTAAACCTAAAACAAAGTCCATAGAGATATATACCCAAGGTTCAGTAGGCACAGGTAATGGTGTATATAGTCCATGCAGTTGAAATCTAGATTTTGCCTTTCTACAAGTAATGCACTATTCACAAATTCGTTGCACATTTCTTTTCATCTTTGGCCAATAGAAATGCTCATGCAATACATCCAAGGTTTTCGCAACCCCAAAGTGACCCATAAAACCACCCCCATGTGCTTTTTCACGAACAAGCAATTCACGCAAAGAACTAGCAGGAACACACAATCTATTCTCTTTCACTTCACCAACATATTTCCCAATCAAAAATGGAACCACAACCTGTTTAGTCACTTTCACTTCACCACTATCATTCAGCCATTGCAATCTATTTGGTTTAGCATGCTTAACAGTACACAAATTCAGTTTACTAACAAGGGTGGTACTACAAACATTAACATAGCTTCCACTATCTATAATTAAACCACACACCTTGCTTTGTACATAACAACGCGTATGGAAGATGTTCTCACTTTGTTGATTAGTTTCATCTTCCTTGACCTGAACCTGAAGTGTTCGTCTTATAACCAAGGACTTCTCAACCGGTAATGCTAACTCATCCCCATCACTATCCTCTAATGGTGGCATGCCTTCACAATCAGATCTGTCACTTTCATATTCCATATCACCATTATCTCTAATTATCATGATTATCTTGTTTGGACACTCTGAAACATAATGTCCATGTCCCTAACACCTGAAACATTTAACATCACGAGTACATTTAGGTTGAGTTTCAGATTTACCTTTGGCATCAGTAGGGACATCAACTTTAGCCTTTGGTGGTTCAATTCTAGAAGGAACAAAGGATCTCGGCCGGACAGTATCCTCTCTCTTTAGATTCGGCTTCCAAGATGATGAAGAGCCTGAATTAAACGTTGGTCGAGCATGTCCCTTCTGAAGTTGTCTCTCCACCTTCGTAGCCATGTGAACCATGTTCTCTAGCTCCACATAGTGCATTCAATGCCTCTGTTAATGCCTTTGTCTTGGACCGAGTCATTGGACCATTTGGAACATGTAATAGGTCCTTGCTGGTGTTTCTGGGCTGGTTCACATCAAGTGGAGAAAGGCTAGTAGCGTTGTGGGTGAAGATGGAAGTGTTGATGAGAAGCCAATTTATGCCTAACCACTACTATAGAGAGTTGTATCTGAAAGTGCAAGGTTTGAATCAATGTTCTAAATCCGTGGATGAGTATTTCAAGGAAATGGAGATCGTAATGATTCGGGCCAATGTGATTGAGGATAGGGAAGTTACTATGGCTAGATTTCTTAATGTATTGAATAGGAACATTGCGAATGTTGTTGAATTACAACATTATGTGGAATTTGAAGGACATGGTCCATATAGCAACAAAGGTGGAGAGCCAAATAAAGAGAAGGCAGCACACGTGTTCAGACCAGTTCGACTTCATCTTCCTCAACATGGAGGCCGAATTTGAAGAAGGGACTGTGCAGCCAAAGCCTTATATGCATGTAAAGGCCGAACCACCTAAGCCTAAAAAAGATGCTCATATGGCTGGAAAAGGTAAATCTGAATCTCAACCTACTCGTGACAAAGAGATTAAATGCTTCAAGTGTTTAGGGAACAAGCATATTGCATCTCAGTGTCCAAACCGAAGAGTTTAGGGAACGAGACAATGGAGAGGTTGAATCTGAGAGTGATGGATCTAAAAGTAAGGAGATGCCACATTGGAGGATTGTAGTGATGAGAAGATTGCATATCTCATTGATGGGGAGGCCTTGGTTATAAGGCGTGCGCTGAACATACAAATCAAAGAAGGTGATGTAGATCAGTAACGGGAAAATATATTTCACACTCGATGTCACATCCATAACAAGGTATATGATGAGGATTAGCCCAACACCAAGTGTAATCATGCCAATGACCCATTGGAGGCGCCAATTACAAGAGCTAGGGCAAAGAAGCTTAAAGAAGCATTGAATGGGCTTGTTCAGAATATATGGAGCAAGATGGACCTAGAGGTGCTTGGGAGATCTAAGAAGCATGAAGGACAACCTCTAATTCAGGCCAATAAGAGCCCAATTCATGTGGAACAAAGGGGTGATGATTCGGTCCCATGACAACCTTGTTCCTAAAACAAGTTGTCACATCCTTGTAGGAAACGAATCCTAGCCAAATAGGAAGTCCACATGTCAAAAGGAAGTAAATAACAAAATTCGTACAGCCTCTGTTGACCATTATTATGATGTCTTTCCAAGCTCCGATTGACCTAAAATTGTAATCCAAGGTAGGAGAACCTGTCTGTAGACTTCACATAAAATTTCAGCCCGATCCAACGGTTGGTTTGCGAGTGATAACTATTGTCGTGAAACTAGATAGTTGTGCATTTTATGTCAAAATCTGAATTTAATTGTTTTTTCATTGCCCATATCATATCACTTGATGACATGTTGGATGAATTATGTGGAGCATGAATTGTTTCTAAAATTGACTTAAAAAGTGAGTACCATCAGATTAGGATGAAAGAAGGTGATGAATGGAAAACAACATTTAAGACCAAACATGGTTTGTATGAATGGTTAGTCATGACTTTTGAGCTTATAAATGCACCTAGCACCTTTATGAGATTGATGAATCAAGTTTTGCGTGCATTTATTGGTAAATTTATGGTTGTGTACTTTGATGACATCCTAATTTGTAGTAATAACTTGAATGGGCATCTTGCTCATTTGCGTAGTGTATTGCGTGATGAGAAACTATATGCTAATGTTAGTAAGTGTACTTTTTGCATGGAGAATTGTGTTTCTTGGATATGTATTAACTGCACAGGATATTGAGATGGATGAAGGGAAGGTTAGGCCATCTAGGATTGGCGTATACCCAAGTCTGTGACTGAGATAAGGAGTTTTCTTGGACTTGCTAGCTTTTATAGAAGGTTTGTGAAGGACTTTAGTACTATGGCAACACCTTTAACTAAAATTGTAAAAAAAATCTGTTGGATTTAAATGGAATAATGAACAAGATCAAGCTTTTAATTTATTAGAGGGAAAACTTTGTTCGGCACCTGTTTTAACTTTGCCAGACTTTACAAAAGCTTTTGAAGTTAAATGTGATGCTTTAGGTATAGGTATAAGAGTTGTGTTAATGCACGAAAGAGGCCCATTGCATATTTCAGTGAGAAACTTAACGGGGCAGCCTTGAATTTACATATGACAAGGAGCTATATGTCTTGGTGAGAACTTTAGAGACATGGCAGCATTATCTGTGGCCTAAGGAGTTCGTGATACATTTAGATCATGAATCATTGAACCACTTGAAAGGGCAAGGTAAGTTGAATTGGAAACATGCCAAATGGGTTGAATATATTGAAACATTTTCGTATGTGATCAAATATAAGCAAGGTATGTTCTTTTATCTTCTTTAGATACTAGATTTCTAGGATTTGAACACATAAAAGAAATATACAAGGATGATAATGATTTTGCTAATGTGTACAATGCTTGTGAAACTTCGACTTTTGGTAAGTTGATATGGTTGAGCATTGTGATGCGACCCAAGTAAGGTCAGATTCAGATTTTAGCGTAAAAAGCGCAACAATCCAGCTTTACGGCAACAGTCATAATTCTCAATTCAACCGTTGGATCGGGCTAACATTTTATGTGGACCCGCCAGACATGTTTTCCTATTATGGGTTACAATTTCAGGTCAATCGGAGTTCGGGAAGGTACCACAATATTGGTCAACATACGCTGTACGAATTTTGTTATTTACTTCCTTTTGACATGTGGACTTCCTATTTGGCTAGGATTCGTTTTCTAGAAGGATGTGGCAGCTGGTTTTGAGAATTTTCTAGTTCCACAAGGATCTTTAATGAGGTGCAATATAACCTCCAAGTGTGGCAAGGATTCATTAATGTTTCAGAATCTTTTTCTTATAAGGATTCTTTATTCATCCTATTTATACAAGGAAAGAAGGGCTAGTGGTATTTAATGACACATTAGTTATTTTTATTATTTTCTTTCATGTTTGGGCTTAATTAAAACTTTGTTTTGAGCTAGGATCCGAGGCTTGTTTGGATCAGGTTATGGGCTTTTCAGTTTAGGGTTTTTGGATCAGTTTTGTATGGGGGTCAGTTCAGCCCACAAGGGTAGATCCATTAGGGTTAATTTTTCAAGAACTATTTAAACTCATGTAAGCCAAAATTTCGGCAGCTTTAATGATAATTACTTCTGAATTTTTCAGTTTTAACGTGTCAGAGTAATTCTTGCATTCTTCAGTTCTTGAACGAACTGAATCTGACTTATCGAAGATTAACTGGCTTCGTGGTGTCATTCTACTCAATCCAATAGTGTTGGTGCCTTGGGGCAGGTTTCCATTGTGTCACACTCCTATCAGACTTATTTTGGCTTTCCAGGATTAGATCTCAATCTTGATTGTGGGTTTTGTGACCACATGATCACGAGGTTCGCATCATAAGTTCTATAGACTTTATGGGTATTTGTTTAAAGAGAATCATTTGTGTGTTCTATTAAGTTCTATGCGTGAATTGATTGTACGTGAAGCACATGTGATGCGAACCTCATGATCACGTGGTCACCCAACCCAAAATCAAGATTGAGATCTGATCCCGAAAAGCCGAAAAAAGGTCTGATAAAAGTGTGACACAATGGTAAGTTGCCCTAAGCCACCAACACTATTGGAATGAAAAAGAATTACGCAACGAAGCCAGTTAATCTTCAATAAGTCAGATTCAGTTCGTTTAGGAACCTTTATGTGGACTTATATGAGGTCCACTCAAAACTGACCCAAAAACCCTAATATGAAAAGCCCATAACATCAACAAACAAGTCTTGGATCCTAGCTCAAAACAAAGTTTTAATTAAGCCCAAACATGAAAGAAAATAATAAAAATAACTAATCTGTTATTAAATAGCACCAACCCTTCTTTCCTTATAAGAAAAGGATTCTAGAACATTAATGAATTGTTGCCACTCTTGAAAATTATGTTTCAGCTCATTGAAGATTCTTGTGCAACTAGGAACTTCCCAAAATAAGCTGCTAGATTCTTTTAGAAAAAGTATGCTTGCCAAATAGAAAGTCCATAGGTCAAAAGGAAGTAAATAACAAAATTCATACAGCCTATCCTTTCCGAACTCCAATTCACCTGAAAATTTATCCCAACATAGAAAAATACCTCTGGAATCTTCTGATAAAGTTCTCGATCCAATAGTTAGATTTGGAGTTATGCTCAATAGTGTAAATCTGGACGGTAGAAAATTTTACACCAAAATCCGAATATGACCTTGCTTGGGTTGTATCACAAGGCCGAATTGTATCAGTAAAACTAGACGGTAGAAACTTTTACACCAAAATCCGGAACTAACCTTGCTTGGGTCGTATCACAAGGCTGAACCGTATTAGTCCCCCCCTCTTCAAGTAGATTTGCCCTCGAATCTTGAATAGGATTAGTAGCGACTTCTTTAGCCTCTTGTTTAAGCCTTCAAAATTCTCTTTTTGCTAACACCTTTCTCCAAAAACAATGTATGAAAGTAGTACCTGACAAGAATTTCAAATAAGCACGTCGTAACCAGTTGCATACATCCTTTTAAATGATAACAACACGGGCTCTCCTTCGCCTTTCATTTTTTTGGTTTTGTACCTCATTTTCCCATGAAGCTTGAAGATAGAATAATCTTCTACACTTATCAACTACTTGTTCTCAAAACCCCAAACCATGGCCTTGTTTTTCGTATCCTTAAGCTAGAATCCTCCTTTGTTCCCTCTCCCTTGCTGAATACATGACACAAATAGAAAAAATAGAAGAAGACAAAGACACAACAATAATAGACGACATGAAGAACAATGATTTAGAAACGAAATTACAAATTTGACTTTTGTTTGGATCGGAACTGATCGAAAACAAACAAATGTGAAAGTGATGAAAATGACTGAAACAACCGCCAAATATCCCAAATATGATGATCATATACTGGCAAGAACAAAATCAACAGAAGCAAAACTACTTTTGAAAGATAATGCAAAACAGACCCGTTACGGCAAGACAAAACCCGATTCTGGAACCTAAAGAAAAAACTATGCAAATGATCTCGAATTTAATATTTAGTATTCAGATACCAGGAAAACAACAAATCTCACTTGATAGGTCATTTTATTATGACTAGATACCCAAACCCCTTGTATGATCAGTTTACGTTAGAATTGAACCTCCAATTAAGACCTCAAGAAACCAATATCCAAATGAGCCCATATTCAATACAAAGAATATGAAGTTTCAATTGATTCTAAGATGGTTTGCTTATTATTCATTAAGAGTAATGTTTCTATGGAAAAATTGAACCTCGAATTAAAACCTCAAGCAAACGATATCAACATAAGCCCAAATTTTATATATGTTGCAATCCCACCCCCAATAGATGGATTATGAAGTGGAAATTGATTCTGAGGTGAGTTTCTTATAATTCACTAGCAGTTGTGTTTCTGCGGCAGAATTGAATCATCCTTCAAATTTCATCTAATCTCTCTCTCTCTCTCTCTCTCTCTCTCTCTCTCTATATATATATATATATATATATATATATATATATATATATATATATATGCTACTGATATGATTAGACACAGGAATATGATGAAATATAACCTTTTTTTTTTCTTAGATGACGCGGACCCAAAAAACAAGAAGATGAACGATGCAAACACTGAAAAATTCAAGGAACACTAAAAAAAATGAAAATAATAGAAGGATATGATCTTGTTTCAGAGCCTAGCATTGATACCAACTTATGCGAACCTCGTAATCACGTGGTCACGCAACCCACAATTAAGATTGAGATGTGATCCCAGAAAGCTGAAATAGGTCTGATAGGAGTGTGACACAATGAAAACTTGCCCCAAGACACCAACACTATTGGAATGAAGTAGAATGACATCACAAAGTCAGTTAATCTTCGATAAGTCAGATTCAGTTCGTTCAAGAACTGAAGAATGCAAGAATCACTCTCACACGTTAAAACTGAAAAAATCAGAAGTAATATTCATCAATGGCTGCTGAAATTTTGGTTAATGAGTTTAAATAGTTCTTGAAAAATTAACCCTAATGGATCTATCCTTGTGGGTTGAACTGACCCACATACAAAACTGACCTAAAAACCCTAAACTTAAAAAGCCCATAAATTGATCCAAACAAGCTTTGGATCCTAGCTCAAAACAAAGTTTTAATGAAGCCCAAACATGAAAGAAAATAATAAAAATAACTAATTTGTCATTAAATAGCACCAACCCTTCTTTCTTTGTGTAGCTATGATGAATAAGGAATCCTTATAAGAAAAGGATTCTGGAACATTAATGAATCGTTTCCACTATTGGAAATTATGTTTCAGCTCATTAAAGATTTTTTAGGAACAAGAAAATTCTCAAAACAAGCTGTTACATCCTTTTAGAAAAAGGATCCTTGCCATATAGGAAGTCCACATATCAAAATGAAGTAAATAACAAAATTTTTATAGCCTATTCTGACGTATATCGCAAGTTCTTTCTGACCTACGATTGACCTGAAACTTTATCCAAAGATATAAAAATACCTCTTGAATCCTTTGGTAAAGTTTCAGCTCGATCCAATGGTTAGATTTGGAATTATGCTCAATAGCGTAAAACTGGATGGTAGAAAAGTTTACGCCAAAATCCGAATCTGACCTTACTTGGGTCGTATCACAAGGCTGAACCGTATCAATAGGAAGCTGGTTGGTGGATATTTTGGTGTTGTTAAGACTTTGGTTGTGTTGTATCATCATTTTTATTAGCTTGAAAAGGGATGTGCAACGTATATGTGACAAATGCAAAATTTGGAGAGGAAAGCATAGTGTAGAACTCAATCACATGGCTTGTATACCCCTTTGCTAGTACCTAAGGAACCATTAGTAGACATTTCAATGGACTTCATCTTAGGTATACGTAGGTCAAGACGGGGTAGGGATTCAATTTTTATTGTTGTTGATAGGTTTTCAAATATGGCATATTTCATTCCATGTCATAAAACTGATGATGCAACTAACATTGCTGATTTGTTCTTTAGGGAGATAGTACGGCTTCATGGGGTCCCTAGGAGCATTGTTTCTAATAGAGATGTTAAGTTCCTTAGCTATTTTTGGAAGGTGTTATGGGGGGAATTAGGTACCCCAAACAGATGGCCAAACTGAAGTAGTTAATTGGACCTTAACACAACTTATGCGAGCTGTCATTCAAAAGAACTTAAAGAATTGGAAAGATTGCTTGTCATTCATAGAGTTTGCATACAATTGTAGTGTTCATTCTACTACTGAATTTTCACTTTTTGAAATTATGTATGGATTTAACACTCTAACTCCCATTGATTTGATTCCTTTGCCTACTGAAGAAATGGTTAGTTTGGATGGTAATCGTAGAGCACAGGTGGTGAAGACACTCCATAAGAGTGTGCAGCGACAGATTGAAAAGATGAATCATGTGTGCGCAACTAAAGCCAATAAGGGGCACAAACATGTTGTCTTTCAGCTTGGCAATTGGGTTTCGGTGCATATACACATGGAGAGATTTCCGGCCCAAAGGAAATCCAAGCTACACCTACGAGGAGATGGGCCTTTTTAGATTGATTCGAACCTCGTGATCATCTGGTCACGCAAAGACACCAATTCCCAGAAAGCCAAGTAAATCAGGTTTGATAGCAGTGTGACACAAAGATAACTTGTACCTAGGCACAACCACTATTGAAAACAGAAAACCCCCCACCCAACGAATGTTGATTCGCGAACGAGAAGTATAAGGATGACTCTACGAAGCCAGTTATTCTTCGATAAGTCGTTTTCAGTTCTTTAGCTTATATGAGACTTCTATAGGGCAGCAAAATCTGATCCTATCATATTTAGGATACTAAATTCGGATTTATTATTGTTATTATTATTTTATTCTTAGTTTAGGGTTTTATTTATATATTATTTCTTCTTAGTAAGCGAGCCTCATATAAGTCCACATAAAGGGTTCATTAGGGTTTGTTTCAGTTTAGAGTCAGTATAAATAAAGGCATAATCAGACATGTAAGGGTTATGTAATTTTCATATCAATAACCTTCTTTTGCCGCACTTGTTGTGTGTTGGTGGGATAATCTCCCTTCCTTGGTTCTCTAAAGAACTGAAAAACTACTTATCAAAGAACAATTGGCTTCGTGGCATCATCCTTATACTTCTCGTTCGCGAATCAATATTTGTTAGGTGGCGTCATCCATATCAATATTCGTGAAATTTTTAGATTAATAAACATCTTATGCCGCAAGTTTGTTGTGTGAGTGATGAGATATTTTACCTCCTTTAGTTCTCTAAAGAACTGAAATGACTTATCAAAGAACTGACTTTGTGACGTCACTTTATACTTCTCGTTCATGAATTAATATTCGTTGGGTGGGGGTTTCCGTTTCCAATAGTGTTGATGCCTTGGTACAAGTTATCTTTGAGTCACACTCCTATCAAACCTGATTTACTTGGCTTTCCAGGAATTTGTTATCTTTGCATGACCACGTGATCAGGAGGTTCGCATCATCTGCTTGGATTAAGCTTCATCATGTTCCCTTATAATATTGGACTAATAAGGGGCTAAGTTATGTTGCTAGAGCTTTAGATGTTCCTTTACATGTTGATGTCAATACACTAATGCGCAAACACCTAACTTATGCAAGAGTTTGTGTTGAAATCGATGGTTCTAAGGTGCTGATTAAGGAGTTTGATCTACAATGCCTCGATGGTATAGTAATTACTATCTCAACTGAGTATGAATGACTCCCTTCTATATGCAGTTCCTGCAATGTGTTTAGGCATATATTAGCTACATGTTCAGCTATTCAGAATGATAAGGCAATAAGGATGGAAGGGACTAAGCTAAAAATGGTGGTTGATAGGACTAACTTAGAGTATAATCTGTTTAACAATCTTCAATGGCAGGAGGTCGGAAAGAGAAAGAAGAGCAATCACAAGACTATGCCTAGTAGCTCTGGTGTAGCTGAAGGGACACAATTAGTGAATGATGAGGTGAATGAGGTTATATATTGCATTATGGATCGTCCAAGCAATGAATCATTGAACTTCGAGAGTAGTATATGTCAGTCCTTGCCACAAGAAAATGTTGATCCGGAAGTTTGCATGAACATAAGTGTCTTACCTTACCCGAGTTCTTTGGCCACGTGTGAAGATTGTATGGAAGCTGAAGTTAAGAATATCATAGTGCATAATGTTTCGGATGATGATTTTCCTAAAGCAACAAGCCCTTCTCTACAATTCTCTTTGTCTTCAAGCAGCATCGATAACCAACTAACAAGTAAAGCTAAAGACTCTTTTGAGGATAGGAAGAAGAAGGGATCGGGGGGTTCTAATAAGAAGAAGAAGAAGTCAGGCTCCTTGCACAGGGGCAATTTGAGTTAATTTTGTGTCCGTAGTTGGTTTCGACATTCTTCTATTTTGTTCACTATGTTT
>Ga0307507_10004263_pt1 | contig 25790 bp, 25 predicted proteins | sample 7_EM_MG_FD_207223 | JGI IMG/M metagenome (GOLD analysis project Ga0307507, IMG submission 207223) | Populus trichocarpa ectomycorrhiza microbial communities from riparian zone in the Pacific Northwest, United States - 7_EM | ecosystem: Host-associated > Plants > Roots > Unclassified | place...
TCGACAGCTCGGCGGAGGACGCGCGTCGGCCTGCCCGGACAGGTTCCCGTCTCGTCGCAGGCGGTGGGCCAGAGCGGCTGCCACGGGGTGAAAACCGTCGGTACTCGGTTGCGTACACATCGCTGATCTCGCACCTTTGCCGGGGGCTGGCCCCCGGGGCCTAGAGCCATGCAGCAGCGGACGCGGTGGCTCCTGCGAGCAGAGCGTCATGCGGACGCGCGTCCCATTCGGGTCGCGTCACGACGCCGTGGGGGGGGCACATGGACCTCGTCCGCAGGTCCCACCGGCCGCTGCGACCTCGTGTTCAGCGTCCTCTACGACAAGATCATCGGACCCGAACTGATCAACCACACCACCCAGATCATCAACTGCCACCCCGGTCGGCGCCCCTCCTACCGCGGCGTCCGGCCGGTCAACTGGGCACTGCGCAACGCCGAGCAGCTCGCCGGAATCACCATCCACGTCATCGACACCGGCATCGACTCCGGCCCGGTCCTCGCCGAAGCGCTGTTCTCCATCTGGCCGCAGATCGACGAGGTGCAGGACGTGTGGGCCCGGGCCATGGCGCACGGGCGCCAGCTCATCACCGACACCCTGCCCCGCCTCGACCACATCACCCCGCGCCCCCAGAACCCTGGCCAGGCGGTGACGCACTACAGCCGCTACATCCACATCCTTGGCGACCGTGACGGCTGGACCCGCACCCGTCCCGATTGACCGACTGCCGTCAGCTCGCCCTGGCGGCGGCCAGCACGACGTCCACGAGCCGATCAGCCGCGTCAGGTCGGCCTCGTTCCCGCGCCCGCTCTGCCATCACGTCCCGGCTCGCCGTGCCCGTCAGCAAGGGCGCCACCGCATCCTGCAAGTCATCGGCGGTGACCTCGCCGAGCAGAGCCACCACAGCTCCGGCCTCGGCAAGCTCACGAGCGTTGTGGGCCTGCTCGCCGCCGGCCGACGTGGCCAGCGGAACCAGAACAGCGGGCTTGCCCAGCGCGGTCAGCTCGGCGATCGTGCCCGCACCGCTGCCGGACACCACGACGTCGGCCAACGCGAACACGTCCGGCAACTCGGAGCCGACGAATCCGATCGGGCGATACCGGCCGACGAGTTCGGCGGGCAGCGTCGCCGCGTGCTCTCGGAGGCCCTCGACGGCGTCCGGCCCGCACTGATGGATCACGTTCGCGTGGGGTCAGCAACCACGGCAGGATGTCCCGCACCAAACCGTTGATCTGCGCCGCACCTTGCGCTCCTCCGGTGACATACACAGTCGGCAAGCCACGATCGAACCCTTGCAGTTGCAGGGCTTCCACCGCCTTGTCGGCATGCCCCGACAGGATCTCGGAACGGACCGGATTGCCCGTGACCACGGCCGTCCGCCGAGCGGATCCGGGCAGCAGCGCCAGCGTCGACGAGGACGACACCGCCATCGCGTCGTGACGCGCGCCAGGATCCGGTTGGCGAGTCCCACGGTTCGATCCTGAAAAAGGACTTCCACGCCATCGCCGAGGCCATACGCGAAGTCACCACCCTCGACCGCGGAGCACGCTGAACACATCACCAGCGGACTCACGACCAGCCGCGCATCCGCGAATCGCTCGGGCCGTTATACGTCGATGTGGGAGCCCATGATCACGGTGCGGTCGCGCGGCAGGCCGAACTGCTCGGCCGCGTCGGCGGTGATGTAGGAGGTGGCGATGAACAGCCGCTTGCGCCAGGGCGCCATCGTGCGTGCGCTCCCCCGCCGCAGCTCGATCTTGGACAGGAAGTAGGACGCCTGGTCCAGCTGCAGCCGCCCTTCGGTCCTGGCGGGATCCATTGTGGCCAGTGCCCGGGGCACGTCCGGCGTCTCCATGTAGCCGAACCGCGCGGTGACGTGGATGATCCCGTCGTCGGTGAGCCCGAGATCGTCGACCACGACCCGCCCGTCGTCCGGGATGCGGGGCACGGGCTCGGTCTCGATCGACACGATCACGACGTGCTCGTGGCGCACGTGGTTGTGTTCGACGTTGGCGCGCAGGGCCAGCGGCGCGGTCTGCTTGCCGCGGTTGAGGAAGACGGCCGTGCCGGGGATCCGTTGCGTGGCCGAGGTGTTGGTGCGCAGCTCCTCGACGAATTCGAGCAGCGATCCTTCGGTGCGTTCACGTTCGGCGGTGACGATCTGGCGGCCGCGCTGCCAGGTGGTCATCACGGTGAACGCGGTCAGCCCGATCAGCAGCGGCAGCCACGCGCCGTGGATCAGCTTGGTGAGGTTGGCCGCGACGAAGAGCAGGTCCACGATCAGCAGCAGACCGCCGCCGACGCCGATCACCCACCGCGGCGTGCCCCACTTCGCGCGGGCGACGTAGAAGAACAGCAGGGTGGTGATGGTGATCGTGCCGGTGACAGCCATGCCGAAGGCGAAGGCCAGTGCCGCCGAGCTGCGGAACGCGAAGACCAGCGTGAGGACCGAAATCATCAGCAGCCAGTTGATCCACGGCACGTAGATCTGCCCGACCGTGGACTCCGAGGTGTGCGCGATCCGCAGCCGGGGCAGGTAGCCGAGCTGGGCGGCCTGTGAGGCGACCGAGTACGCACCGGTGATCACCGCCTGGGACGCGATCACCGTCGCCGCCGTCGCGAGCAGGACCAGCGGCAGCCGTCCCCAGCCGGGGACCAGCAGGAAGAACGGGCTGCCGGCGTTCGCCGGGTCGGCGAGGATGAGCGCGCCCTGGCCGAAGTAGCTGAGCACGCACGCCGGGAACACCAGGTACAGCCAGGCCCGGGTGATCGACCGGCGGCCGAAGTGGCCCATGTCGGCGTACAGCGCCTCGGCGCCGGTCACCGCGAGCACGACCGCGGCCAACGCGAAGAACGCGGTTCCGGGGCTGCCGGCGATGAAGCTCAGCGCGTAGGTCGGCGACAGTGCCTTGAGGATCCCCGGATGATCGAGGATGCCGACGACGCCGAACCCGCCGATGACCAGGAACCAGACGATCATCACCGGCCCGAAGACCCGGCCGACCGCCGCCGTGCCCCTGCGCTGCACCAGGAACAGCACCACGATGATCACCGCGGTGATCGGCACGATCAGGTCCTCCAACGCGGGCTGGACGACCTTGAGACCCTCGACCGCGGACAGCACCGACATCGCCGGGGTGATCATGCTGTCGCCGAAGAACAGCGCCGCGCCGAAGATGCCCAGCGCCGCCAGCACGATGGCGGCCTTGCGCCCCCGCTGCCCGCCCACACGGCGCAGGAGCGTGATCAGCGCCATGATTCCGCCCTCGCCGTCGTTGTCGGCGCGCATCGCCAGCAGCACGTAGGTGACCGTGACGATGATCATCACCGACCAGAAGATGAGCGAGACCACCCCGAAGACGTTGTCCGTCGTGATCGGGACGGGATGCGGGTCGCTCGGGTTGAACACCGTCTGGAGGGTGTAGATCGGGCTGGTCCCGATGTCCCCGAACACGACGCCGAGCGCACCGATCACCAAGGCGAGACGCACCGTGTCGTGCGCACTCACGCCGTGGCCCGGCTCCGGCGTGGCGACCTGTAGCCGATCGGCCACTGCGACCCTCCTCCGCGCCGACGTGGGTGCCCGGCGCATTCCGGCCGGACAATACCGGCACCGGCAGGCAACTCACCGGTAAGGCGGCCGCCCTGGTGATGTTGGTGTTCGCGGCGATTCCCCGTCGACTCTGGTATTTCCAGATTCCCCTGGTAGCGAGCTGGGCCTTGATCTGGATCGACACGACGTGTCAGGACGCTGGGCGGACTGGCTGGGGTTCTGCCTGGTCACCGCGAGCCTTGCCGGGCTGGCCAGTCGCCACCTGGCGACAGTCCGTGCCGGGCGATCGGGCTTCGAGCGAACCGGGGCTGGTTCCTGACCGCGAACGAAGCGGCCCACGGAACACCGATCGCCGCCTGGACGGAGCCCGCCGTTCGAGGGTCACCCCGGCTTTTGCGGCGCTCTCGAGGAACCGTCGGCCCGGACGTTCCTCCAACCCCAGCAGGGCGGCGAGATCGTGTCGCCCTCCGCGCGCAGCCGGTGCAGCGCGTCGTCGGCGTCCGCCCGGTTCATCGGCGTCCGTGCGGCGTTCAGCGGTAGCACCTCCCTCAGCCTCCCCCGTTCCCCGATATCGTTGTATCTCCGGGAAACGAGGAGGCGCCACACCGGCGGTGTCAAGATTCGGCATGTCGGCATCAAGGCCGCATCAAGACACTGGGTGTGGCCGGGCCGATACGGATCTCACGCGGCGTCGGCCCACTTCGGCTTGCCGGTCACGACGAAGGTCGTCTGACGGGCCAGGGAGACGGCGTGGTCGGCGAACCGCTCGTAGTTGCGGCTCAGCAGGGCGACGTCCACCGCGGCGGCCGTACCGTAGGCCCAGTCCTGGTAATCCAGGACGGTGAACAGGGTCCGGTGCAGATCGTCCATGTCGTCGTCGACGCTGATCAGGGACCGCGCAAGCGTCACGTCGCGCTTCTCCATGACGTGCCCGGCCATCACGGCGAGCCACACCGCGATCCGGCCCATCTCCACGAACCGCGGCGTCAGCACGTGCGGCACCACCGCGTGCGGGTAACGCCGCTGCACGGCCTCGGCGACATGGACGGCGAGTCTGCCCATCCGCTGCAGCTCCGTCAGCGCGTGCACGGCCGCCAGCACGACTCGCAGGTCCGTCGCGACCGGGGACTGCAGGGCCAGGATCGTCTGCGCGTGCTCTTCCGCCTCGATCCGTGCGCGGTCCAGCCGGGTGCCGTCGGCCACCACGTCGTCGGCCAAGGCGACATCGGACTCCTCGAGGGCCATGGTGGCCAGCTCCATAGTGTCGCCGGTCATCCGCGACAACCGCAGCAGACGGGTGCCGAGAAGATCGAGTTCCCGGTGAAGACAATTACGCATTTTCTTGAGCCTGTCTGAAAGTTTCAGTTTCCGGGGCGCTTCCCATGATTGGGACGCTTGCCATGGTTGGCCTTCTTCTTGCGGCGGGCGTGCTTCTTACGAGCCCTTCTTGACACGACGATTCTCCTGCGTGAACTACGGAGTCCACAGTGGATATAGTGGACTGAGACGGGAAGGTCAGGGACCCACACCACGGTCGCCGACCCCGGGATCAGGCGGCTCGTCGTCACGCCGCAGCCCACCGGGCGCGTAGTCATCCACCCGGATATTCCAGCCGAGTTCCATCCGCGGTTCAAGAACCCGAGCGCGGATCTTACGTGGTCTTTGCGATGTCCGGCGTGACTCCAGCGGCCGCGGACCGCCGCGCTCACGATCACGGTGCGCGTCTGAGTCAACACGTTGTCAACATCTCCGGCCGGGCCGTCAAGGATCCATGGCCACGCCCGACCGGCTCACTGTGACGACGGCACCCTTGCCCCATGAGCGATCTGGCCTACACCGCGACACTGATCGGCGGATTCACCGCCGTGGCCCTACTCGTGCGTTTCCTGGGCCTGACACTGAACGCGGCCGAACGCCGGTCCGAGCGGAAGGACCACGGCGTGCCCGAGGGGAGGGGGAAGGATCGGGCACGCCGTGGTGCGGTGCGGGAAACGCGCGGCTAGGCGTGACGCTTGTCAGGGAGCGTCAAATGCTCGCTGAGCCGCCAGAGTTTCCCGACCGCGTCGGGGTCGACCGCCGCCGCTGAAGCCTTCGCGGGCAGGCGGCCGTCGTAGTAGCCACCGTTGAGCACCTTCGCGTCGGGGTCGGCGAGGCGGGCGATGACCTCGGCCCCTTCGGAGATCGGGCGGCCGCGGTAGCTGTAGTGCGGCAGCATCCCGGTGGCGATGATGCCGGGGTGGACGCTGACCGCCTCACGGACCTTCGGCCGGAACTCGGTCAGCGCGGTGGTGAGCATGGTGAGCGCGAGCTTCGACTGGGCGTAGGCCGCACCGCGGTTGTAGCGGCGCTTCCAGTTCAGGTCCTGCCAGTTGATCCGGCCGCTACGGTGCAGCGACGAGGTTACGTTGACGACCCGGCTCACCGGTGACGCGGCGAGTGCGTCCTCGAGCAGCCTCGTCAGCAGATACGGCGCGAGGTAGTTGACCTGGAAGACCTGCTCGTTGCCGTCCTTCGTCATGATCCGCCCGTTGGGTCCCGCGGTGCCCGCGTTGTGGACCAGGACGTCGATGCGCGGGTAGCGCTCGGCGATCGCCTTGGCCAGGTCGGCGACCTGGCGCAGGTCGGTGAAGTCGGCGACGGCGGGCTGCAGCCGGCGTTCGTCGACGCCGGAATTGATCAGCCGCCGGTAGGCCTCCTCACCCTCCTCGCTGCTTCGGGCGTGCGCGATGACGGTGGTGGTCCCGGTGGCGAGCAGACGTACGGTTTCGTAGCCGATGCCTTCGGTGGTTCCGGTGACGACGATGACGGGGTTTTCGGACATGGTCCATCCACAGTGGAATGAGTGAGCGCGCGAAAGGCGCTCGATGGGCAGGATTCAGTGGCCGGCCGGTGAATCGCCGGATGCCGGCGGATCTCCGGCCGGCACCGGATCAGGCGGCCGGTCGTCGTGGCGCACCGCCCATGCGTGCCCGCGGACGCCACCTCTGCCCATGCGACAAGGAAATACCGCCCGGGTCGCCCGCACAACCGCGCTCGCGCCGAACTTATGAATTCCTAGCGAAACTCAGCGCTGGAAGCGGTAGCCGCTGCCCGGCTCGGTGAGCAGATGCCGCGGATGCGCGGGATCGGGCTCGAGTTTCTGTCGCAACTGTGCCATGTAGACGCGAAGGTAGTTCTTGCGATCCAGGTATTCCGGGCCCCAGATGGTCTCCAGCAGCTGTTCACCACTGATCAGGCAGCCCTGATGGCGCACGAGCAGTTCGAGGATGGCCCATTCGGTGCGCGTCAGGTGGACCATCACGCCGTCCCGCCGGATCGTCTTGGCCGCGAGGTCGACGGTGAACGTCCCGGCGTCGATGATCGGGTCCGATTCGGGCGGGGCGGCGAGTGCGAGACGGCGTTCGGCCGCGCGCAGGCACGCGAGCAGTTCGTCCATCCCGAACGGCTTGGTGACATAGGTGTCCGCGCCGATGTCGAGTGCCTCGATCTTGTCGTGGGAGGTCGTTCTGGCGGACAGCACGATGATCGGCACGGTGCTCCAGGTGCGCAGTTCGCGGATCACTTCGATGCCGTCGATGTCGGGCAGCCCCAGATCGAGCACGACCAGGTCCGGCCGGTCGGTGGCGGCGCAGAGCAGCGCGCCGGCGCCGTCGGTCGCGGTGATCACGTCGTAGCCGCGGGCGCGGAGGTTGATGCGCAGAGTACGGACGATGGGGCCCTCGTCGTCGACCACCAGAACCGATGTCACGGCGCGGCCACCCTTCGCTGGGTCGTGTCGACGGGCAGTGAGATGACGATGGTCAGGCCGCCACCCGGGGTGTCCTCAGCGCGGATGGTGCCGCCCATCGCGTCGACGAATCCCTTGGCGACGGACAGCCCGAGTCCGACTCCGGTCGTGGTGTTGCGGTCGCCGAGCCGCTGGAATGGCGCGAAGGCCGAGTCGGCGGCACCTTTGGGCAGTCCCGGCCCGTGGTCGACGATCCGGAGTTCGACCTGGTCGGCGTGGGTGCTGGCCCGGATGGCGACCGCGGGCTCGTCGGTGGGCTTCCCGTTGCGCCCGTGTCGCAAGGCGTTGTCGACGACATTGGCCACCACGCGCTCGAGCAACCCGGCATCCGCGCGGACCGCGGGCAGCCGCTCGTCGACGTCGACCTCGATCCGATTCCGGCTGTCCACTCCGGACAATGCGGAATGGACGACCTCGTCGTAGCCGACGGGCCGGAAGATCGGCTCGACCGCACCGGTGGCCAGCCGCGAGGAGTCCAGCAGGTTGTCGACCAGATCCGAAAGCCGGTCGGCGGACTCCTCCCCCGCGGTGAGCAGCTCATCGGTGTCCTCTTCGGACAGACTGATGTCGTGGGCTAGCAGGCTGCCGAACACCGCCTTGATCGAGGTCAGCGGGGTCCGCAGGTCGTGGCCGATCGCCGAGAGCAGCGCGGTCCGCAGATCGGTCCGCTCGGCCTGGCGCCGGGCGTCCTGGGCCTGCCCGGCCATCCGCTGCTGCCGCAACGCCATCAGCGCCTGCCCGGCCGCAGCCTCCAGGACCCGCCGGTCGTGTGCAGGCAGCGCACGGCCGCGCAACGCCAGGTGCACGTCCTCGGTCACCGGGATGTCGACATCGGCCTCGTCCGGATCATCGCACGGTGAGTCGCCGGTGCAGGCCGCGCGGACCCACTCGCCGTCCTGATTCTCCAGCAGTGCGACCGAATCCTGCCCGAAGTTCTCCCGCACTTTCTCGAGCAGCCGCTCCAGGGGACGGTCGTGGCTGAGCACGGTCCGGGCATACGACGCCAACAGCGCCGCTTCAGTCCGGGCTCGCGCCGCCGCGTCGGCACGGCGTGACGCGCGGTCGACGACGAGGGCGAACGCCACCGCTACCACCATCATCGCGATCAGCGTGATGACGTTCTGCTGGGCATCGACAGTCAGCGTGTACAGCGGTGGCGTGAAGAAGAAGTTGAGCAGCAACGCGCTGGCGATCGAGGCGAGCAGCGCGGGCCCCAGCCCGCCGACCAGCGCGACGACGATGGTCGCGAGGAAGTAGTCGATGACGTTGGTGGACAGGATCAGGGTCTGCCGCATCAGCACCCCGATCAGAGTCGCTACCGCGGGCAGCGCCAGCGCGAGCAGCCAGCCGAGGATCTGCCGGCGCCGGGCCAGGGAGCTGCGAGGGAAGAGCTTGGCGCGCAGCCGGCCTCGGGATTCGTCGTGCGTGACCATGTGCACGTCGATCGGCCCGGACAGCTGCACGACGGTCGCGCCGATGCCCTCGTCGAACAACCGCGCCAGCCGGGACCGCCGCGACGTCCCCAGCACGAGCTGGGTGGCGTTCGCGCCGCGCGCGAAGTCCAGCAACGCCCTCGGGACATCGTCGCCGACGACGGTGTGGAAGGTCGCGCCGAGGTCGTCCGCGAGCTTGCGGTACTCGGCGATCGCCTGCGGGCTCGCACCGGCCAGGCCATCACCACGCAGGATCTGCAGGACAAGCAGCTCCGCGCCGGCCCGCAGCGCGATGCGCCGGGCGCGCCGGATCAGCGTTTCGCTCTCGGGGCCGCCGGTGATCGCGACGACGACCCGCTCGCGTGCCTCCCAGGTGTCGGTGATGTCGCGTTCGGCCCGGTACCGCTGCAGTGCGACGTCGACCTGGTCGGCCACCCAGAGCAGCGCCAGTTCGCGCAGGGCGGTGAGGTTGCCGGGGCGGAAGTAGTTGCCCAGCGCGGCGTCGATGCGGTGCGCGGGATAGACGTTGCCGTGCGCCAGGCGTCGCCGCAGCGCCTCTGGAGTGATGTCGATCAGCTCGACCTGCTCGGCGCGGCGGACCACCTCGTCCGGCACGGTCTCCTGCTGGTGGACTCCGGTGATCCGTTCGACGACGTCGTTGAGGCTCTCCAGGTGCTGCACGTTCACCGTCGACAGGACGTCGATGCCCGCTTCGAGGAGATCCTCGATGTCCTGCCAGCGCTTTTCGTTGCTGGAACCGTCCACATTGGTGTGAGCCAGCTCGTCGACGATGGCGACCTCCGGCGCTCGCGCGAGGATGGCGTCGACATCCATCTCCTCGAACGTATGCCCGCGATACTCGACCTGCCTGCGTGGGACCGTCTCCAGGCCTTCGAGCAGCTCGGCGGTCTTGGCCCGGCCGTGCGTCTCGACCAGCCCGACGACGACGTCGGTGCCGCGGTCCGCGCGGCGGCGGGCCTCCCCGAGCATGGCGAAGGTCTTTCCCACGCCCGGGGCGGCCCCGAGATAGATCCGCAGCTCGCCGCGGCGGCGTTTCGCTTCCGCGCCGCCAGTGTGCTCATCTCCGGCCACGGGATCAGTGCTTGGCGGCCGACACGGCGAGGTTCAGCTTCAGCACGTTCACCGCCGGGTCACCCAGCACGCCCAGCCCGCGGCCTGTGGTGTTGTCCGCCACGAGCTTGCGGACCTCGTCCTCGGACAGGCCGTTCTCCCGGGCCACCCGCGGCACCTGCAGCTCGGCGTAGGCCGGGCTGATCTGCGGGTCCAGTCCCGACCCTGACGCCGTCACGGCATCGGCCGGGACCTTCGCCGTGTCGACCCCTTCGCGCTGGGCGATCAGGTCCTGTCGCTGCTTGACCAGCGCCAGCAGATCCTCGTTCGCGGTGCCCTTGTTCGAGGCACCCGAGGTGGACGGGTCGCCGGGCCCGAGCGGGTCCTTCGACCCCGCGGACGGACGGTTGTGGAAGAACGGGTCGTGTGCCGGGTCCTTCGCGACAGGGTCGACGCCGATGAGGCTGGACCCGACCGGCTGGCCGTTCTGGGTGATGATCGAGCCCTCGGCACTGTCCGAAAGGCCAGGGATCCGCGCGACCACCCACACGCCGAGCGGGTAGAGGATGCCGGTCAGCACGGTCATCACCAGCAGCAGCTTGAAACCGGCCACTGTCTGCTTGAAGAGCACCTTCATGGTCACATTCCCGGGATGAGTCGGACGAGCAGGTCGACGAGCCAGATCCCGGCGAACGGCGTGACGATCCCGCCGAGGCCGTAGATCAGCAGGTTCCGCCGCAGCAGGGACTTGGCGCTGGAGGGCTTGTACCGCACGCCGCGCAGGGCCAGCGGGATCAGCCCGACGATGATCAGCGCGTTGAAGATCACCGCGGACAGGATCGCCGAGTTCGGCGAGTGCAGGCCCATGATGTTGAGGCCGCCCAGCTGCGGGTAGATGGACGCGAACATCGCGGGCAGGATCGCGAAGTACTTCGCCAGGTCGTTGGCGATCGAGAACGTCGTCAAGGCGCCGCGGGTGATGAGCAGCTGCTTGCCGATCTCCACGATCTCGATCAGCTTGGTCGGGTTGGAGTCCAGGTCGACCATGTTGCCGGCTTCCTTGGCCGCCATCGTGCCGGTGTTCATCGCCACCCCGACGTCCGACTGCGCCAACGCGGGTGCGTCGTTGGTGCCGTCGCCGGTCATCGCGACCAGGCGACCGCCCTCCTGCTCCTTCTTGATCAGCGCCATCTTCTCTTCGGGCTTGGCCTCCGCGAGGAAGTCGTCCACCCCGGACTCCTCGGCAATCGCCTTGGCCGTCAGCGGGTTGTCCCCGGTGATCATGACCGTCTTGATGCCCATCGTGCGCAGTTCGGCGAAGCGTTCCCGCATGCCGGGCTTGACGACGTCGGACAGCCGGATCACCCCGCGCACCACCGCGACGCCTTCGACCTGCTCGGCGACGACGAGCGGGGTGCCGCCCTCGGCGCTGATCGTGTCGACGGTGGTGTGCACCTGCTCGGGCACGGTGCCGCCGTTCTCGGCGACCCACGCGCGCACCGCGCTGGCCGCGCCCTTGCGCACGATCCGGCCGTTCAGGTCGATGCCGCTCATCCGGGTCTGCGCCGTGAAGGGCACGAACTCCCCGGACTTCTCGGCCTCGCTCGGCTCGGCGGCCAGGCCGTTCTCCCGGGCGCACAGGTCGATGATGCTGCGGCCTTCGGGCGTGCCGTCGGCCAGGCTCGAGAGTCGGGCCGCGATCGCCAGGTCGTCCACAGTGGACGACCCGACCGGGAGCAGCTCAGTCGCCTGCCGGTTGCCGAATGTGATCGTGCCGGTCTTGTCCAGCAGCAGCGTCGACACGTCGCCCGCGGCCTCGACCGCACGACCGGAGGTGGCCAGCACGTTGCGCTGCACCAGCCGGTCCATGCCCGCGATGCCGATCGCGGACAGCAGCGCGCCGATCGTCGTCGGGATCAGACACACCAGCAACGCGGTCAGCACGATCACCGACTGCTGGCTGCCCGAGTACCCGGCCATCGGCTGGAGCGCCACCACGGCGAGCACGAAGATGATCGTGAGCACCGCCAGCAGGATGGTCAGCGCGATCTCGTTAGGCGTCTTCTGCCGCGAAGCGCCCTCCACCAACGCAATCATGCGGTCCACAAAGGACTCGCCCGGTTTGGTGGTGATGTTGACGACGATCCGGTCGGACAGCACGGTCGTGCCGCCGGTGACAGCGGACCGGTCGCCGCCGGACTCGCGGATCACGGGGGCGGACTCGCCGGTGATGGCCGACTCGTCCACGGTCGCGATGCCTTCGACGACGTCGCCGTCACCGGGGATCACCTGGCCGGCCTCGACGACGACGTGGTCGCCGATCTTCAGCTCGACCCCGGGCACCTCCTCGATGGTGCCGTCCGCGCGCAGCCGCCGCGCGACCGTCTCCTTCTTCGTCCGACGTAAGGATTCCGCCTGCGCCTTGCCGCGGCCCTCCGCGACAGCCTCGGCGAGGTTCGCGAACAGCACGGTGAACCACAGCCAGATCGCGATCCCGATGTTGAACACGCTGGGATCGGTGATCGCGAAGACCGTGACCAGTGCCGACCCGACCCACACCACGAACATGACCGGGTTGGCCAGCTGGTGCTTCGGGTTGAGCTTGCGCAGGGCGTCCGGCAGGGACGTCCAGAGCTGGCGCGGGTTGAACACGCCCGCGCCGACCCGGCCCGCGTTCTCGACATGGTGCTGGGTCTCCTCCTGCGGCGTCCGCCGTGGAGTCTTCTCAGTGGTGGTGGTCATGCTGTGTTCCTCGCGAGTTTGCGCGCGTCCGCGATCGTGTCGACAGGGCGCGACATTCGGAAAGACGTTTCGTCGATCTGCCGGGCGCCCCGCCGCCCGATAGCGGGGCCTGACGGCCAAGGCGCGCGCAGTACTCACCCTGAGTGCCGCGACTTGCGTCTACCGTCCTCATGCGAGAGCCTCCGCGATCGGGCCAAGGGCCAGCGCTGGGATGAAAGTGAGTGCCGCGACCAGCACGACAGTGCCGGCCAGCATCGTGGCGAACAGCGGGCTGGTGGTCGGCAGCGTGCCCTCGGTCTCCGGGACCTTCCGCTGCGCGGCCAGAGAACCGGCCAGACAGAGCACTGCGAGGATCGGGATGAACCGGCCGAGCGCCATGCACACGCCAAGAGTCGACTGGTACCAGTCATTGGTCACGGTGATCCCGGCGAACGCGCTGCCGTTGTTGTTACTGGCCGACGTGTAGGCGTAGAGCAACTCCGAGAATCCGTGCGCGCCCGGGTTGTTGAACGCGTCGGTGTTGCCGGGAATCAGCAAGGCCGCACCCGTGCCGAGCAGAACCACAGCGGGCATCGCCAGCATCGCGATGGACGCGCAGGTGACCTCACGCTTGCCCAGCTTCTTGCCCAGATACTCCGGCGTGCGGCCGACCATCAGCCCGGCCAGGAACATCGCGATGATCGCCATCACCAGGATGCTGTACAGGCCGGTACCGACACCGCCGGGCGACAGCTCACCGAACATCATGTTGATCAGTGGCCCGAAGCCGCCGAGGCCCGTGAAGCTGTCGTGCATCGAGTTCACCGCACCGGTCGAGGTCCCGGTCGTCGAGTCGGCGAACAGCACCGAAGCCGGGATGCCGAAGCGGGTTTCCTTGCCTTCCATCGCCGCTCCGGCGAGCAGGGCCGCCGGGCCGTTCGGGTGCGTCTCGGCCCACCACATCAGGGTGAGCACGCCCGCCCAGAGGAAGCCCATCACCGACAGCAGGACGTAGCCCTGCTTGGTGTTGCCGACGAGCTTGCCGAACGTGCGGGTCAGGCTGACCGGGATCACCAGCAGCAGGAAGATCTCGATCAGGTTCGACCAGGAGCTGGGGTTCTCGAACGGGTGTGCGGAGTTGGCGTTGTAGATGCCACCGCCGTTGGTGCCGAGCTCTTTGATGGCCTCCTGGCTCGCAGCCGGCGCGAGCGCGATGGTGCTGCCGGAGCCGTCCGGGTTCAGCACGGAGACACCGGACTTGAGGCTCTGCACCACGCCCAGCGCGATCAGCACAATCGCGAACAGGAACGACATCGGCAGCAGCAGGCGGACCGTCCCGCGGGTCAGGTCGACCCAGAAGTTGCCCAGCCGATCGGTCTTCGACCGGATGAACGCGCGGGTCAGCGCGATCGCCACGGCCAGGCCGACGCCGGCGGACATGAAGTTCTGCACGGTCAGCCCGGCCATCTGGACCACGTGGCCCATGACGCCTTCGGGGATGTAGGACTGCCAGTTGGTGTTGGTCACGAAGCTGATCGCGGTGTTGAACGCGACGCCGGGGTCGACCGTGCGGCCGAAGTTCAGCGGCAGCAGCGGTTGCAGTCGCTGCAGCAGGTAGAGGAACAGCACCGAGATGAACGAGAAGCCGAGCACGCCGGACGCGTAGGTCTTCCAGTGCTGTTCGGTGTCCGGATCGGCGCGGACGACCTTGTAGACGGCCTTTTCCAGCCGCCAATGCTTCGTGCTGGTGAAGACCTTGGCCATGTAGTCGCCCAGCGGCCGGTACACCACGACCAGGGCGAGCAGAAGGAGGCCGACCTGTCCCAGGCCGGCCCAAGTCGAGGACATCAGAACTTCTCCGGTTTGATCAACGCGACGAACAGGTAGACGATCAGCAGCAGCGCCAGCACCCCACCGGTGACGTTGGCGAAGACACCGGTACCGCTCACAACCGCTCCATTCCGCGCAACGCCAGCGCCAGCACGGCGAACACTGCGATCAGCAGCACGGCATAGGCCAGATCGGCCATGTGCCTGCTCCCTTCTCACGATTCGGCAAGGGCCCCCGCATGGTGACCCGGCTCCGCGCAGCGTGCCTGGCGAAGTTCCCGAACGGAGGTCGCCTGACGGTGTCTTGACGCGGGCGGCCTGCGCGTTGACGCGATCCTGACGCGGGCGATCACGCAGAGAATTGCCGCCACTCGATCGACGTAATACGTGGAGAAGTGACGATCACGCAACGCGACATCGAAGGCTTGGACCAGCGTAAGGAAAACGCCAAGAACGCACCGCGCCGGCGGAGTCCGCGCCAAACTTGGTCACAAGTAGGAATCGCCGTCGTGAACGGCTCGCATCGGCCACGGCGTCGGGGCCACCCTTGAACGATCACGGATCCGGCCCCCCGAGCCGGACGGACACCCGGGAGTTCCCTTTGGCAGCCGACCCCGACATCCGCACCACAAATCGCATTCCCCGGCAACCGGTCAGCAACGTCCGCGTCAGCCACAGCAGCCACGACGGCGCGATCGCCGTGGTGGTGAGCATCGAGGGGCAGGTTCTCGACCTGCGTCTCGCCCCGTCCGCCACGCAACGCCCGGCGGAGCAGCTCGCCCAGGACATCCTCGACTGCATCCACTCGGCACAGGACCTGTTCACGACCTGATCGGACGGCGGGACAGCGCCGTCCCGCGAACGTCCTCAGTCGCCGTACAGATAGGTCTCGTAGATCGTGACCCAGACGTCCACATCGGACAAAACGACCACAAGCTCCTGACCGAGCGCGGTCAGCACATACCGAGTCTCGTGTCCGGGTCGCAGGTCCCAGCTGCCCGGTTCGCCACATCGGCCGATCACGCCCTCAGCAGCGAGTTTCCGCAGCACCCGCTCCAGCCTGCGGCCGGACAGGCAGGCCGTCGCCCGCAGCTCGGACTGCGATTGCGCACCCTCGGCCAGCACCTCGAGCACCTCGACCGCGCCGGGACAGCCGAGAACGCCGGACAGGCGCATCACCAGCTCATCGGCCATGTCAGCTCCCGCGGAGGTCAGTTGCCGGAAAACCGTAAGCACCTCCGGCCCGACCTCCGCCACGTCGGAACGACCTTTGACGCAACCCTGATGACCACACCCGGTTTCATTGACGAAATCCCTACGCCACGCCACGGATCTTGATGAAATCCGTACGCCGCTTCGGCTGGATGCGGGGGACGCTGCGGTACGTGCCAGCACCCACCTCATGGCTCAAACGGCTGGTACTCGGACGGCCGTTCCGCAGCGACACCCTGGGCGAGACTCTCCTGCCCAAATGGCTCGCCCTGCCGATCTTCGCCAGCGACCCGCTCTCCTCCGTCGCCTACGCGACCCAGGAGATCCTGCTCATCCTCAGCATCGGCGGACTGGCCTACCTGACGCTCGCGCCCTGGGTCGGGCTTGCGGTCGCTGTGCTGCTGACCGTCGTGGTCCTCTCCTACCGGCAGGTCGTGCGCGCCTACCCCAGCGGCGGCGGCTCCTACGAGGTCGCCTCACGCAACCTCGGCCGGACGGCAGGACTCGTGGTGGCGGGTGCGCTGATGGTCGACTACATCATGACCGTCGCCGTGTCGGTCGCCTCCGGCGTCGACAACATCATCTCCGCCGTCCCCCAGCTCAACGACTACCGCATCGGCCTGAACCTCGGCTTCGTCGTCATCCTGATGGCGATGAACCTGCGCGGCATCCGCGAATCCGGCCGCACCTTCGCCGTCCCCACCTACCTGTTCATCGGCGGCGTCATGCTGATGATCGCGCTGGGCCTCGGCCAACTGGTCGCCGGACATGCGCCGGTCGCGGAAAGCGCCGGCTACGAGGTCCGCCCCGAACAGGTCGGGCTAACCGGCCTGGCCTTGGTTTTCCTGCTGCTGCGGTCGTTCTCTTCCGGCTGCACCGCGCTCACCGGCGTCGAGGCCATCTCCAACGGCGTCCCCGCCTTCCGCAAACCCAAGAGCCTCAACGCAGCCCGCACCATGACCGCCATGGGCGCCATCGCCGTCACGATGTTCGGCGGCATCACCGCACTCGCCATGATCACGCAGGTCCGGATCGCCGAGAACACCTGCGACCTCATCGGCTTCCGCGGCGACTGCACCAACGACCCGCAGCGCACCGTGATCAGCCAGATCGCCGCGGCCGTCTTCGGCGGCGACCACGCCATCCTCTTCTACTTCCTACAAGCCACCACCGCACTAATCCTCATCCTCGCCGCCAACACCGCATTCAACGGATTCCCCCTGCTGGCCTCAATCCTCGCTCAGGACCGCTACCTGCCCCGGCAGCTGCACACCCGCGGCGACCGGCTGGCGTTCTCCAACGGCATCGTGGCGCTCTCGATCGTCGCCGGGATCCTGATCTTCGCGTTCGATGGCTCCACCACCCGCCTCATCCAGCTCTACATCCTCGGCGTCTTCACCTCGTTCACCCTGTGCCAGGCAGGCATGGTCCGGCACTGGAACCGCGCGCTCGCCGACGCGACCGACGCCCGGGAGCGACGCGGAATCCAGCGGTCCCGGCTGATCAACGCCGTCGGCGCGGCGCTCACCGCGGTCGTCCTCGTCGTCGTGATGATCACGAAGTTCACCCACGGCGCCTACCTCGTCGTCATCGCCATCCCCGCGCTGTACGTGCTGATGCGTGCCATCCACCGGCACTACAGCCACCTCCGCGAGGAACTCCAACCCGACGACGAAAGCGAGCTGCTGCCCAGCCGCGTCCACGCCATCGTGCTGGTGTCCACTTTGCACAAACCCAGCCAGCGCGCCATCGCATTCGCCCGCGCCACCCGCCCCGACACGCTCACCGCGATCACCGTCAACGTCGACGACACCGACACCCGTGCGCTGCAACGGCAATGGGAACAGCGCGACATGAAGATCCCGCTCAAGGTCATCGAGTCGCCCTACCGGGAAATCACCCGGCCGGTCGTCGCCTACGTCAAGAACCTCCGCCGTAGCAGCCCGCGTGACGTGGTGTGCGTCTACATCCCCGAATACGTCGTCGGCCGCTGGTGGGAGAACATCCTCCACAACCAGAGCTCGCTGCGGCTCAAGGGAAGGCTGCTGTTCGAGCCTGGCGTGATGGTCACCAGCGTCCCCTGGCAACTTCAGTCCACCACCCGCCGCGACCTCCAACGGGTCCGCCCGCTACCCGGCGACGTCCGGCGCGGCATCACGCCGCCGCAACGCTGAGGACATCAGCGCTCAGAACCCGCCATTGGTGAAGGAGAAAACCAGTCCGCAAGCGACCGTGAAGGCGACAGCAGAAGCGACAGAATGCTGTTTCACCAGCCTGCCGGGTGACAGCTCCCTGCCTATCTTCTGCCGTATTTCGCCCTGTGCGATCGACGACTGGACAGCCTCGACGAGCGCGTCGTGCGCTTTCCGGGCCTCCCCCGACGAGAGGTGCCGCAGCAGAAGGACGAGGACCAGCACCGCCGTCACGGCGAGGATCCACCAGAAATAGGGCTGAACACTGATGAGTTCGATACCCAGCCGACGGCGGCACCGTAGATCACAGCGAACGGGACCAGATGGAAGTAGAACTTGCGCGAGTCGGACAGCCAGAGAAGCTGCAGCAGGACGAAGCAAGCCGCGAACTCGTACATCACCGCCGCGCCGAGCTGATCCTTGCCGGCCAGCGAAAGGGCAGCGCTCACGACAGCGATCACCAGGCTCACGCCGACCAAGCGGGCGTACGGACCTCGCCGGGACATCTGCCACGCGCCCAGCACGAAGAAAACGACGCCCACAGAAAAGATCGGCTTCACGGTTCCAATCTATCGCCGACTCGTACGACGTTCAAGTTCAACTTTCCCTTGCGCCCCAACGGTCGTACCATTGGGATGTGAGCGACTCCTCCGAGATCCGGGTCAGCGACGCCGAGCGCGAGTCCGCGCTCTCCGCTCTGGGCACTCACATGAGCACCGGACGGATCGACGTCGACGAGTTCAGCGAGCGCAGCGCGCAGGTCGCCGCGGCGAGAACACGCGGAGATCTCATCCTCCTGTTCGCCGATCTGCCTGAGCCACAACCCGATTTCGGGAGCGAGGACAGGCCGGAATCTCCGCCGCCGCGCGCTCCGGATGTCATTTCCGAGCCGCGGCCCGTGGTTCGGCACAGCCAAACCGGCAAGAGGCTCGCAGTCGGGACGGCGGTGGCGACCGTGGCGGTGGCACTCGTCGTCTTCGTGATCACGCATCTGTGGCTGCTGCTGGCGATACCGGTCGGCCTCGCGATCATCGGCGCGATCGTCTGGGCCGCTTCACGAGTACGTGGATCCTGGTTCGAGGACTCGGAGTTCGATGCCGAGTTCGACAAGCAGTTCAACGCGCGCTATTCGATGCACGATCCCAGCTATTCGAAGAACTACATCAAGCACTACCTCCGCAACTACATGCGCAAGTACGGTGAGCGGTACGACCCGCGCGGGACTACCGCGACGGCGATCGCTGATCCAGCACGTCCCGGATCCCTCGCCACACCGGCCGGGTTCTCCGCGGACAGGAGGTGCCCGCCGGGGATCCAGGTCAGCTCACACCCCGCCGTCGAGTGCCGTGCCCAGCCTGCCGGATCGGCCAAACCGCTGTCTTCCTTACCGGAGAAGACCTGGACAGGTGTGGCGATGCGCTGATCCCGAAGTTCGTCGACGAGCGACCACGCCAGCAGCAGATCATCCCGGATCAAAGGAAGAGCCGCTTCGACGCCCTGGAGATCTTGCACGGTGGTACCGGGGAACCGGCCGCCGAGCGCGGCCATCGCGTCCATCGCCTCGTCCACCGACCCGATTTCCGTCGGCCTCTGGGTTCCACGCGCGGACGGTGGCGAGTCGGACACCGCGATCAGCAGCGGAGCGGCATCCGGCTCGACCAGCGCCAGCAACGCCATCGTGAGGTACTCGCCAAGGCTCTCGCCGACCAGCAGGTCGACCGGCCCATCGAGCTGCGCCGCCAAGTCGCCGGCGGCTGACCCGGCGCTGGTCGTGCGGCGCTCACGATAGCGGCGTCCGTGGCCGGGCAGTTCGAGGACGCGGAGTTCGACCGCGTCGTGCAGGACGCGCCTCAGCCGCCTGAAGTAGCCGGCGCCACAGCAGGCCGGGGGAACCGCTGCGATAACCGGGCGCGTCCTGCACTCCACTTTCACCGGCCTGGCCTCACGACGTCGCACGGAACGGCGTGCCGACCAGGTTCTCGGTGATGATCTTGTTGTGTCCGTAGCTGTCGCTGCCACGCGCCAGAACGGCTCCCCACTTGTCCAGCGAGATGCTGCCGCCGTACTCGTGGATGCGGTCGGTGTCCGGGTAGACGCGGACCTTGGTCGGCACGTACCGCGACGCGAAGCCCATGCGGTAGTCCTTGCCGGAGCTGATGTTCGGCAGGGAGGCGTGCATCAGGGTCGACCAGAAGATGACGCATTGCCCCTTCTCCATGACCAGGGAGAACGCGTCTTCCTCGCTGGGCTTCCAGCTCGGGTCGAACTGCAGCTGCCGGTAGTCATAGCCGAAGAACCCGCGTCGCACGCCGTCCTTCGTCTCTTCGTTGATGCGCTCGGCTCGGTAGTCCATGCGCTTGGTCTCGTCGTAGTTCATTTTGTTCTGGGAACCGGGAATGATCTGGAGGCAGCCGTTCTCGAGCGTCGAGTCGGTGAAGGCCGTCCAGACGGTGAGCGTGCCCGCACCGAAATCGGTCTCCGACTCGCCCGGCCAGAGGAGCTGCGGTTTGCCGCTGGCGTTGGCAAACGTGTCGGCCTGATGCCAGTCGGTGCCCTCGTCACCCGGGTACTTCGGGAAGAACTCCGATCGCCAGCACAGCAGGTCCGGTCCGAGGATGGACGCCACGCGGCCGACGATCCGGCGGTTGCAGATATGCTGCGCCAGGAGATCGATGTCGAGGTGGCGGTCGTAGTTGGCGATGTTGGTGGTACCCGAAAGTGCCTCGGCCTCGGTGTACGCCGCGTGCGACCGGTCGAGCGTTTGCCGCCGGATCGTCTTCCACATCCGGTCCATCTCTTCGGGCTTGTACACCGTCAGTGGCCCGATGTACCCGTTCTGGTGAAACGAAGCGAGTTCGTCCTGGGACAGCGCGAACTCGGCTTGGTCGATCCCCGTCGTCATGGCGTCACTCCCCTGTGCTTCCGGGCGGTTCGGCGGCGGTCTCCGCCTTGGACACCGCCGCACTCAGCGAGTCCTCGTAGGTGGTCTTCTGATCGAGACGCAAGCCGAAGGTCGCACCGAGGAACGCGTTCAGCTTCGAGAACGTGAGGGAATGTCCGCCGATGTCGAGGAAGTTCTCGTCCGCGGTCAGCTCCTGGTCGTCGAGGTCCTCGCGCAGCCACCGGATCGCGGCCTGCTCGACTTCATCCCGACCGGCTGCGCGGTGTGTCTCGTTTTTCGCCGCAGAAGACGTCATCGAATACCCGGTCCCTTCTCTGCTTGTCGCGAGGAATCACTGCGATGCCGCGAATGGGCGACCATACCGAAAACCCGGGAAAAGCCCGGCGAACAAGCACCTCGCTGAAGCGAGACTAATCGAGACATCGGCCCAGTCAAAGGATCGACGGACCGCAGAGGCCGGTTGTCCCGTCGCCAGGACAATCAGCCCACCGTCAACGGATCACCATGGGCAGCGAATGCAGTCCGATGAAGTCCGGCGCCCCGAAGAAGCTCGGCGGGGTGTCCGGGTCGGTCCGCATCACCGGCAGCCGGTCGAGCAGGAGGTTGAAGACGATGCGGCCTTCGAGTCGCGCCATGTGTGCTCCCAGGCAGTAATGAATCCCGCGACCGAAGCCGAAATGCGGATTCGGATCGCGGCTGGGGTCGAACTCGTGGGGACGCTCGAACACCCGCCGGTCCCGGTTCGCGGCGGAGTACCAGATCTGCAGCATCTGGTCCTTGGGCACGAAAGAGCCGCCGATCTCGGTGTCCACTGTCGTGGCCCGGTACGTCGCGGAGGCCGGGGTGAGGAACCGCAGCGACTCTTCGATGACCTTCGGCACCAGGCTCCGGTCCGCGCGCACCCGCCTGGCCTGGTCGGGGAATTCGTCGAGCAGGAGCGCGGTGTTCCCGATGAGCACGGTGCTGGTGAGATGTCCGGCGCCGAGCATGATGATCGCGAAGTTCATCACCTCGTTGTCCGAAAGGCCCGTCCCGTCGATCTTGCGGAGCTCGGTGAGCAGGCCGAGCAGGTCGTCGCGGGGGTGGGCTCGCCGCTCGGCGACGTGTTCGCCGAGCCGGTCGCGCAGTGGCTGCAGGTGCGCAAGCTGCGCCTCGAGGTAGCTCTGGGCGCCTTCCTCCGTCTCCAGGGTCGACATCGGGACCGGGCTGTCGATCGACTGCTGAATGAGCTTGAACAGCTCCCGGTCGTCGGTCGGGATCCCGAGGATCTCGCAGAACAGGATCCCGGACATGGGGTCGGCGAATTCGGTGACGAGGTCAATCCGCTCCTCACCGGCGAGCTCGTCGAGGATCTTGGTGGCGAGCTCGGTGATCCGCGACTCGAGCTGTGCCACCGCCGCCGGGCTGAAGACCCGGCCGACCTGCTTGCGCAGGTTGGTGTGCTCGGGCTCGGCCATCCGCAGGAGGTCACCCTCGGCGTACTCGGACTTGTCCCCCGCGTCCGGGAGCAGATACGAGGAGTCCGAGGAAAAAGTGATGGCATCACCGAGGATGTCAGCCGTCTCCGGATAACCGTAGACGTGCCAGACCCCCATTTCCTCGTCGTGGACAACGATTTTCTCGGGTCCTTGCCCCGCAACCAGAAGTGCGCGGGGCTGAGGCCCCAGCGGTCAGCGAAATCGGTCATTGCCTGGTCCTTTGGGTGAGCTGTTCCGGTCGACGGGCAGCGCGGCGCGGCGCCACCTTCGCCGGCCACCAGAAGCGGCTCCCGACCAGAGCGGCCAGGGCCGGCACGAGCAACGGTGCCATCACGAACGCGCTGATCGCGATACCGAGAGCAACCGCGAAGCCCAGTTGCTGCATCATCGACACCGGCGCGAGTAACATCACCGAAAACGTCCCGGCGAGGATGAGTCCGGCGGCGGCCGCGATGGGTGCGGCCTGGGTCACCGCGCGTCCGGCGGCTGCCCGCGGGTTCAGCCCGGAAGCTCGTTCCTCGCACAGCCGGTCGATCATGAGGATGTTGTAGTCGGTGCCGATCGCGAGCACGAACAAATAGAGCAGCAACGGAAGCTGGAAGTTCAGCCCTGGCTTGCCCATGCCGCCCTGGAAGACGAAGACCGCCGCGCCGAGAGCGGCCGTCGGCCGCGACCAGGTAGCCGACCAGCCGACGAGCACCGCCCGGGCCCTCCTGTGCCGCTACCACGGCCTCGGTCACCTCGGGGTGGCTCGCGAGCACGGCTTCGACCTCAGCGGGTTCGATCCGGAATCCCCGGATCTTGACCTGCTGGTCGGCCCGGCCCAGGCACTCCAGCTCGCCGTCGGGCCGGCGGCGCGCCACGTCACCGGTCCGGTACATGCGCGCGCCGGGCGGGCCGTGCGGATCGGCGACGAAACGCTCCGCGGTGAGGCCGGGCCGGCCGTGGTAGCCCCGGGCCACCAGACCGCCGACGTACAGTTCACCCGCTTCGCCCTGCGGCACCGATTCGAGGCCGGACCCCAGCACGTAGGCACGCATCCGGTCGAGCGGGGTACCGATCGGCACCGGATCCTCGGATCGGTCGCGAGGCAGCACATAGGTTGTCGCGTAAAAGCTTTCGGTCTGCCCGTAGGCGTTCGCGATGCGGCTCTTCGGCAGCAGCTCACGCAACCGGGTGGCCAGTTTCCCCGGCAGGGCCTCCCCTGCCAAGACCACCGTGCCGATCTCGGCCGCACCGGCGACCTGGTCGAGGATCTCGGCGAACACCGATGGGACAGTGTGCAGCACGTCGGCGCGCCAGTACCCCGACTCCCCCCAGCGCGAGCACGTCCCGCACGAGCTCGACCCGGGCTCCGGTACCCAGCGCGGCCAGGAACTCGAAGACCGAGACGTCGAAGTTGATGGAGGTGGTCGCGAGGACCGTCGTCCCCGCGGCCACCCCGAACACGCGGGCGAGCGCGACCACCCCGCTGGCCACGGTCTCCTGGGTGATCACCACACCTTTGGGCCGTCCGGACGACCCTGAGGTGTACATCAGGTAGGCGAGTCCGTCCGGCCGCGCCCGCGGATACCGGCCACGGACCACGGGGTGCGGCGCAGCGCGCTCGATGTCGTCCATGAGCAGCACGGCCCGCCCGGCCAACGGCAGGTCGCCGGCGGTCCGCGAGTCGGTCAGGACCAGCGTGGGAGCGGCGTCCTCCAGCAGGAAACCCAGCCGGTCACTCGGATACCGAGGATCGACGGGGAGATAGCCCGTCCCGGCCTTGAGCACCCCGACCAGCGCCACGACCAGGCCGAGCGACCGCGGCAGCGCCAACGCCACCACCATCTCGGGGCCCGCCCCCGCGGCGACCAGCGCGTCCGCCACCCGGTCCGCCGCAGCGTGCAGCTGACGGTAGGTCAGCGTGTTACCCGCACACACCGCGGCGACGGCGTCGGGAGTGGCGGCGAGCTGTCGCCCGAGCAGCTCGGCCACGGTCGGGACGGCGGTCACCGGGTGACGACGGGCAGCACGCTGACACCCGTCGTGTCGGGTGCGGGGTAGAAGGTCGGCGGGTTGTCCGGATCCGAGCGCAGGACCGGATACCGGTCCAGCATGATCTCGAGGGCGACCCTGCCTTCGAGCCGCGCGAGGGGCGCGCCGAGGCAGAAGTGGAGGCTGCGGCCGAAACCGAGATGGGGGTTGGGGTCCCGCGCCGCGTCGAACGTGCCGGGCTCGGGGAAGGTCCGCTCGTCGCGGTTGGCCGCAGCGAACCAGACCTGGAGCATCTGGTCCTTCGCGATCCGCTGTCCCCCGAGCTCGACCTCCCGGGTGGTCGCCCGGTACGTGGAGGCGACGGGCGGCAGGAAGCGCATCGACTCGTCCACGAGGGTGGGCAGCAGCGAACGATCGGCACGCACCCGGGAGTCCTGGTCCGGGTAGGCCTCGAGGCACAGCACGGTGTTGCCGAGCAGCATCGTCGTGGTGAGGTGCCCGGCGATCAGCAGCATCTTGGAGAAACTGGCGATCTGGTTGTCGGTCAGCCGCTCGCCGTCGACCTCGGCTTCGACGAGCTGGCTCAGCAGGTCGTCCTTCGGCTTGCGGCGCCGTTCGGCCACGTGACCGCGCACGTAGTCGACGATCAGGCGGGTCTGCTCCATCATGATCTGGAAGATCCGCTCCTGGGACGCGTCCGCCTCGACGAGCGACAGCTCCCCGGTCACGCTCTCGGTCATCTTGTCGAGCCACTGCTTGAGCAGGTGCCGTTCGTCGGCGGGAAGACCGAGCAACTCGCCGATGACCGTCATCGGTAGCGGGTAGGTGAGCGTCTCCACGAGCTCGAACCGCTCTGTGTCCCGGACCGGCTCGAGCAGTTCCTCGGTGATCGCCCGGATCCGCGGTTCGAGATCGACCACCATCTTGGGGATGAACGCCCGGCTGACGACCTTGCGCAGCCGGCGGTGCTCCTCGCCCTCCATCTCGAGAAGGTTCAAACACTCCGCCGATGTCGCTGACGGTAGCCGACCAGGAGATGTTTGATGCGCACAGCGAGTTCCTGTAGAGGCTCACCGCGCGTTACATATTGATCTTCGCCCGCCTGTGGGCTTCCCTGGTTGTCTCACCGGATCTCACCGAGGTCAGTCTCAATCGGGCGTCATTTCCTGCTCGCCTTTACTGTTTTGTGATACTTCGCCAGCTGGTCTGTAAACGGCTGGCAGCGGTACCGGGCAAGAGTCTTAGTTCGTGCGGTGAGCCCGCACGAGGGGCAGGAATATCTCATCGACGATCGAGTGGATGCGTTCGGCACTGAGGGGTTTGAGGTCCATGAGCAGGTCGTGCCGTACGAGGTCGAACGGCAGGGCGAGTACCGCTGCCGGAATGTCTTCCAGGGCGATCTCGCCGCGGGCCGCGGCCTGCCGGTAGACGGTTCGCGTCTGGGGGAGCAGGTGGTCGCCCATGACCTGTTCGCGGATCTCCGCGGGCGACAGGCCGGTGGCCGCGAGCAGTCCCGAGAACGACGCGGCCGCCAAGATGGCGAAGAACCTGGCGAGCGAGTTGCTCAGCGCGGTCAGGTAGTGGATCAGGTCGTCCCGGAGATCGCCGGTATCGGGCACGGCCACGGGATGCGTCGCC
>Ga0307507_10004264_pt1 | contig 25787 bp, 6 predicted proteins | sample 7_EM_MG_FD_207223 | JGI IMG/M metagenome (GOLD analysis project Ga0307507, IMG submission 207223) | Populus trichocarpa ectomycorrhiza microbial communities from riparian zone in the Pacific Northwest, United States - 7_EM | ecosystem: Host-associated > Plants > Roots > Unclassified | place...
TTTGTGCGGAGCTTCGTGTAGAGCTTCGTGCAGAGCTTTATGCAGAGCTTCGCGCAGAGCCTCCGTACGCAGAGCTTGATGCAGAGCTTAGTGCAGAGCCTCCCACAGAGCTTCGTGCAGAGCTTTTGCTGAGCTTTGGTAGAGCTCCGTGCGGGGCTCCCTTATTCCGCAGAGCTCTTGTAAGCTTTATATCTATATAATATTACTTATCCTTAGGATATTTAAATAAAAGTGGTACCATTTTAAAGCGCTTTACAAGCTCTATAAATCTATACTAATAGAAAAATTATTTATATAATATTGGGGGGTGCATTACAAGTATAAGTATATTAGGGGATTTTGCCAAGACTATCCGGAGACTATCCGGATAGTCTCCGGATACTATTAGCTAATAGGTCTATTATCCAAGAGGCCTATCCGGCCTATCCTCCGCAGGTCTGAAGGTGCATACACGGGCGGTAAGTCATTCTGCCACATTACCAGAGTTCTTAAATGAAGCCATGAATATATTGAAATATTGGTGTATATTATATATAGACCTTTATTCTTTGGAGTTAAGACGATCTACATGCTCCTGCCAACACGGGCCGTCTTTGTATAGTGGTATTCGACAGAGTCTATACCCGTACGTCGTTCTTGGCGACTTTTGAGGTCTCTTAAATTCCTTACTATCGCGCGATCTCTTTGTTGTATTTACTAAAAGCTTGCATAGAGGCTTCCTGTTTAAAAGCTTCTTAATACGGCTCTTCCTTCCTGCCTCTAAGTATGCAGAGCAAGTCTTCTGCCTCTTATTAATTTTAACTGCCTTATATCCATAATATACTACTAGGTACCACTGTATCTTATCTATAGAGACCTAAGCATAATTGCTTTAAGGTTTAGAGATAGACATTTTAAATAGAGAGTTTATAAGCTAGTTAAGGAACTTCTTATAGCCACCGCGTTTTGGCTAACTATTAGTAGAGTAGGAAGATAGCTTATAGCAATTAGTAATAGTTATATTAATAAGGAAGTAGAAGAGAGGCTTCTAGGTATAGTAGTAAATCTTAAGCGAGGTATAATGGGATCTTATTTAGTTAGTAGTATTAACACCTTTTATAAAGTAATTGTATATATTAATAAACTCTAGTATAGGTAGCTACTTCCTAGCTATATTACTAAATACCCTATAAGTCTATTAGGCACCGCTAGAAGTAGCAGTAGGTCATTATCGCTCTTATTTAATAAAGTTTAAACCTATAATGTATAATATTATTAGCCGCAGTGCCTTAGAGTTAAATTAAATAATAAACTGTTGCTAATAGTACTCATAAATAAGATTATATTAGTATCCTTTTAGGTAAACTCCATAACTGTTCCGTTTTCTAAAAGCCTTCTATATAGTATCCCCTATTTAATCTAGCTTTGGTATAGGAGTTTAAGGTTAGCAAGCCATTAGTTAATTTACTTAATTAGTAATGCATTTTAACCCTTCCCTTAGCCCTTTCCTTGGCCCTTTCTTTAGCCCTTTTTCTTATCTAGCTCCTTATATTTTGTTTTAGTTATTTATATAGTTCCTATGCCTCTAATTCTAAGCTTCTAAAGTTAATATAGTAGTTTAACGGAGGTAAAGAGATTATCTAGCCAAATGGTATGCATATTTGGCTAATAGAGACATTAGCCCGTCTTAGGATCTTCCTAAGTTAAAAAATCTATTACTACTACCTGCATCTTTAAAAAGCCTTCCTCTTCTACCTAGTACTTATCTAAATCCACTAGGCCTTTATTATTACCTTTTTATAAAATATCTAATTAAGAATATAGCCCTGGTTGCCTAATATCCAGATCTTAAAGCCTTTGGATATTGGCTTAATTAGTATATTAATAATCTTAGAAGAGCGGCTGGTAAAGCGTTTAATTGTCTTATTAATGGTAAGGTATATTCTAGGCTTATAGTACCTTATTAAAGCAAGGCGGAGTTTCTTACTAAGCTCGTTAATCCTCTTAAATATATTCTAGAAGGCTTCGTCGTCTTTAGATCTAGGCTTAGTATAGTAGAAATACCAATTAATCTACTGCCAATAATTGGCGCTTATAAAGTTTTAAATAATATACATAGTGCTATAATTAAAGTTTGGGCGCCAATAATCCTTAATGCTACTTTCTATATGCAAGCCTATATAAATTAGTACCGCCAAATATGCGTATAGCTCCTGCCTTAATATAGGCCTCCACCTATATAGAAATTCCTTATCCTCTAAAGCTAGGTGTAGTTATATATTTTTATTTGTATACTCCACAAGCCAATTAAGCAATTTATCCATCTAAAATAGCCTAAAAAGCTGCGCAGGATCCTTATTATCAATATTTTCTAAAAGCTTTGGCTGGCCATATTCGTTTTCATTAAATATTAGGAGAGGATTAAAAGGAGGTAGTAGTTCGGGCTCTAGCGGAGGCTTTTTTACAATCCAATTTTTAAAATTAGGATATTAAGTAGGCTGCACAAGGTCTATATCATTAGATATATAGTTACGTACCATCTTAGTGGCGTATTTAATTAATGAAGTTATCTGTTTACATCTTGACGCGAGAAATTTGATGTTCTTGATCGCGTGCATGGGCCACATTTTATAGCACCCTATCTATGCAAGGGATAAACCCTAAAAAGGTGCAGGCCTTATAGGAATAAAAGGACCCAATATTAGTTAAGAAACAATTTCTTTAAGGCTATTCTAAGGTAGTTAAGCCTATAACTAGGCTACTAAAGAAGAGCACTAGCTAGTTATAGGGCCCTAATTAAGCATAGGTGTTCTAGACCCTAAAAATATCGTTTACTACAGCACCGGTCTTAGCGTACTACAACTATATAAAAAAAACCGTAGTAGAGATAGATGCCTTAAATTAGGCTTTAGGAGAAGTACTTTACTAAACTAGCGAAGATAGTAAACTTAAGCTAGTCGCATTTTTTTCTGCTAAGCACTCCGCCCCTAAATATAATTATAAAATATATAAGAAGGAGCTTTTAGTAATTATAAAAGTACTAGAAAAATAGTGCCCTAAATTATAAGGAACTAAGGAACTATTTAAGATTATTATAGACTATAATAACCTCTAAACTTTTATAATAATAAAACAACTAAACTAGTGTTAAGTCCGTTAGGCTAAGTTCCTCTCTTAGTTTAACTTTCTTATTATCTATAGGCCTAGCATTAAAGCTATAATCCTAGACGCTTTAAGCCGCCTCCTAGACGCTGCGCCTGCTAATACTAATAATAAACGGCTATAATACTAAGACCGTATTATCTTACTACTAAAGACAGTCAACCCTACTATCCTAGAAGAGCTACTAAGCGAATCTTAAAACTAGAGCATTAAAGACTTTATTACAGTAATAGACCCAAAGCCTAAGAAAAAAACCCTTAAGTGTAATAAAGCCTTATAGTAGGTACTATGGTAGACTTGTTAATAGGCTAGGTATATAGGTAAATAAGAATTCAATAATGTAAATATAACTAGTAGAGTGGTTATCTAACAGATTAACTCTAATTATATTCTAAGATTCACTATAAAGAGAAGAACTATCTAGGTAGGGACTATAGTCCTTTAAATACATAATCTTGCGCCTAAGAAATATACTAAGTACGTTGGTACGTTACGTTCCCACATTCTTACGTTCCTACGTTCTAAACTAGTTCCGTAACTATCTACGTAACTTAACTACCCCTTATTCTATAGCTTAATTAGTTTTAGCGCCTCCTATACTATCTTAACCAACCTATTTATATCTTCTTTTAGTAGTTGTACTACTGCTAATATAGGGTCCGTAATACTATCCCCCTTCTTTTTATCTTTATCCTTAAAGATATCCCATATCCCTAAGTCGCTAATTAGAGGTATAGCATTCCCATTTTTAATTTAATAATCTTTATTATTTTTAATACCTCCTATTAGATCCTCTTTATCTAATTATTATAACCGGCTTATAACTACCATACTTTTACTTAGTAAAGTTATGCTGTCCTGTTCTCGCTATGCGGAGAAAAAGTTAATATATATCGCAATCGCGGCTCCATCTGGTCGCTAACCTTCTTCTTACGATAAGTATATAAAATTAAATATACGGTCGTCCTATAATATTCAATCCGTCTCTAACGCTAAGTATACGTGTATTATTATTCTTTATAGTCATCTAGTTCCTTATCTAATTTACTATAGGGTTTTATATTTAATCTAAGGCCAAACGCCTTAATAGTAAGCTGGCTTAGTCTTTAAAAGAGCTTAAACGTTCTCGGATTGCTAAGTAGAAAGCCCTTATATTTAGAATAGCCGCCTCCGCTCGGCTACTCCGTCTTAAAAAAAGGTTGTAAAAAGGTCCGTTTAAAGGAGGAGCGTTTAGCTAAGTAGGGTCTTTATAAACTGGAAGAGGATAAAAGAAAGGATTTGTTTCTAATAAAGAGGGAAATAACTCTAAATACCTTAGTAGCTGCTCTTCTTAGGTCCCCCTTAAGTAACTCGTTTTTTTATAATCTTTTTTTATTAATACTGCCTAATTATAAGGTGAGGATATAGATAGGGAGTTTAATAATGGAATAATAGAGTATATTGTATAGATAGACGAATTCTTAAGGGAAAGGAGGTATCCGAGGTGCGAGGTAAGGAAGGGGTTTCCCTAGGTATATGCAGCGTATATACCTTATAGGCGAGTCGCATACGAGTCGCCTATGCCTTATAGCTATATAACTATCTGCTTAGTTTTTACCTAACAATACCCCCCCTTTAAAAGGATTGTCCCCAACTCTTTATGTACTTAAGCCTTAATAAAACTCTATAAGAAACCTTAAATAAGGAAAAAATTAGAGGGGAAAGTTATCTTAGTCCTAGACGATAATCTAATTATAAGCTGCTTATATAACAGATTAATTAGCTTATATTATTATCGTCTAGTATATGGTTTGGAAATTTGTTAGTCCCATACGCTAATTTATATATAATCCTTATACAAACTTACACGCCATACTAATTTTTTAGTTATTAATTAATAACAAACTAACGTCTTTATAAATAATCGGCTAACGTTACGTTCTAGAGCTTTTTAGGGCGATTTTAACGCTGCCAAAATTATTATAAACGGCCCGGTGATTACTACTACGTTTCGCCTTAAATATTACCGCTAAAATAGTAAATATTTAGCTAGAGCTATTAACTATCACCAATTCTTAATATTTGACCTCCTATATTAATATTTATAGTATATAAACACCTAAATAGCTAATATATTATATCTAGATTAATTCTGTACCTTATTACCTGCTTTATTGCTCCTCCGCTACCTATACTACCTAAATATTAACTTACAAACCCCCTACTGACTCTATATTTACTAATAAGCTATATAGTACTGTTTGGTATAAAGAAACACTTAAAGGTCTTAATACGAAGGCTAAAAGTTAGAAATGCGCCTAGTATAATATGCGACTATCCTTGTACTACTAGCGAGGTAGTAAATAATACTATTAGTGCAGTAAACATCTTTAAAAGGCAACGCTCTAATAGCAAGGCGTCTTAGTTACTGGTAGTAGATGGCAAAGTTCCTTAGTTACTGCGGACAGACCTACAAATACCTTAACTCTTTACTAGCTTGGGTAGCCAAGATATACCTTAACTCTCTACTAGCTTGGCCAGTTAAGATATACTAAAGATATGGGTAGTAAGAGCTTAAAGAAAGATCTAAGATAAGAAGAAGCCTAATATAATAACTTAAGAACGAGATAACGCAATTCAGGATACTATATTACTGCTATACGGCAATAAATTCAATATAAAAAATAAGTAGGTAATTTATATTCGGAGGCTGATATATAATTGTATTAATGTTATCCTTATTGCATAAACTGGCTTTAGTAAAAGCCTTATTATATAAGTAATTTCAATCCTTTATAAAAATACTACATTGCTAGTATTTCTTTCTCTAAATGAGATTGCAAAAGAGCAAGTTTAAAAGGTTAATTAGATTAGCGACAATACGCTGCTCCTTAACGCCGACGTTAAGGATATAGATAAAGCGCTTAAGAATGCAAGAGCCGGCCTATATACCTATATCTTTATTAGTCCTAAGCTTGCCAGTACACCATCTTTTCGTAATCTACTTAAAGACCTCAAGTTTAAGAAGTAATTGGCCTTAATTATTGTTAATAAAGCTTATCTTATTATATAATAGGGCAAGAAGTTTCGCCCTAAGTATGCGCAGCTACGCTATATACGTAATCTAATTAGAAGCTCGGTTCCATGGTTTATCTATTCTATAACTTTAGATCTAAAAACGTTAGAAACGGTAAAGAAGTTCTTAAGCTTTAATAGTACCAATATATACCTTAAGCAGACTTTTATTTCCCGTAGAGAGCTTATCTTTTATTTTAGCTAGATACTAAAGGATACAATTACTAAATATACCTCGCTCTGCTTCCTTCTTAATAAGGCTATTAATTCTCTAATTATTAAAATATATATTAATCCTACCGTCTTTTAGGGAGGGAGCCGCTTAGCTACTCCGCATAGGATTCTAAAGAGTATTATATTTTTTAACACTAAGGTCTAAGCTATAGAGGCACACAGAAGTATATCTAAACACCTATAGTAGCTATATCCAGCTTATATACTAAAAATATTACCTGCTTAATTATAGCCGTATTCTATTAAACAATCTTATTATTTAGTAAGAAGTTAATACTAGCTAAGTTTAGGAAACTGGCAGAGTCTTCTAAAATTTAAATTATCTTTGCTATAGAGGCTATTAGGACTAGCATTAATCTTCCAGACCTTTGTATAGTGGTTATATATATAATACCGGCGCCTAAACAATATTTCTCTTTTCTTCTATAGTGTAGTAGTCAAGCTAGCTGAGATAATAAAAGGGCTAAAGTAATCTTTCTATTTAAATATTGGTGCTTTGGTAAATAAGACCTACTCCTATAGTTAAAGCTAAAGGCAATACACCGTTTAAATTCTTATTAACAATAACAGTTTTATGCACTATTATCCCACCTATCACGATGACGAAGTATTATATGCGAACACTAGATGAACAAGTATTAGATTTATAAAATTAATAGCTATATATAGCTGTTATAGAGACTTAAGAGGATTACTAGAGAGTTTAATAGGAATGCAACTGCGGCTAAATCTATATAGGGGCAATTGGGGCGGATAAACTATCTACTAAGCGATATTAAATAAGGAAAGGAAAGCTACGCGTTTAGCGTAGCGCGTATCACAGGTGGTCCCGTAACACTACCCTTCCTCCCCCTCTTAATTATTACTATTACGCGTATCCTAATTACCGTTAGTTAACTCTATAAATTTAAATAACTTATTAGCCAGTAATACCATCTAGTTAAAGTAGGGAGGTAAAAAGGAAGATAAGTAAAAGCGTATAGAGATAAAAAATAAGTTTTTCTAGCTATATAATAATTATAAGTATATTAAGGAAATACTATATAAGTATTTCGCTAAGCTTAACGCTTTAATTACTGCCAATACTAATAAAGGCTCCTATTATAGTTACTACAATAACTCCCTTTAGTTAAGAACGCCTAAATATAAAATATATAATAAGAAGGCAAATCTAGATATAAAAAAGAATTATATCCTTAAGAGACTTCAGATATAGGCTTAGGTATTAGTAGTGTGGGAGGGAAGGTCTCTCTCCAGACGAGAAGTTAGTGTACTGTTGGTCTGTTGGTCGGTCGTAGTTAGTCAGTAGAAATCAGTAGGAAAGCAGTCAGTAAGAAGAAGAGAAAAGAGTGTATTATGTCCCCCAAACTGTCCGTCGAGCCTATCCGAGTTGTTGAAGACTCAAAGGCCGCGGGCCAATATATATACCTATAGAAGGCCTATACTCTCCCAAAACCATACCTAAATTAGATGCTGAATATAGTGGGCCAACTTACCCCACCATATACCTCCCCCGCCTAAGTCGTTGTCCCCTAACAACCTCTAAAACTCTAAAACTCCCTATCTTTAAAATGAAGGCGCAGTAGGTAACCACATGCGCTTCTTACCCTTGCTATAAACCCAAGATAGTAAGTAAGGAGACTCTGTTCTAGTTAAATAAGACTACTCTCGTCTGCCTAGTTAGACAGTACAAGCAACATTAGATAGGCGGCTTTTAGATAACCTCGCTCTTTTATATCTTTCTATTTGCTTAGTTCTATCCCATAACTCTTTAAGCAACTCTATATAACTCTATCCTTCTGTAATAATAGAGGGCACTCTACTTAGATCTACCGTAATAGTTAAAGGGTTAATTCCATTATTAACGCAGTAGAAGTATAAGCGGCTATCAAAGCGCTCTATCTTAGCTACATGCATAATCTAAAACGTATCCTTATAGTTTTTAATAGCTTTAAGACGGTAGGAATATATCTATTTTATAACTTTGTTCTAATTACCAGTTAGAAAAAGATTACGATCTTAGATTACCACTAGAGAGTCCTATTATTATCTACCCAGAAGGGCGTTAGACAAGGCGCTGGCAGCTATAAGTTTAACTGCCGCAGGGAAGCAATATGGGATTGTGCCGTAAAGGTTAGCATGTCTAGATGGCGTACAGGGCGGCGCTTTTAAGCATTTGCTAGCTCTACCTAGGTTCCTCCTTCCGTAACCTTAAGGTTATTATAATCGTCCTAAATGCCAATAAACTATGGCAGCATTGTTCGCCAGGTCCTAGTTAAAGGTCCTTTCACCCTATAGGGAAGGTGTGGCATAGTTATACGCACATCTCCTTTTTTACACGGCTAAGCCACCCAGTTAGTCGCGTATTTTTTTATGTCTTTAGTGGTCTAGTCCTAATCTAAGATCTTATATACAAATCTATTACCTTTAGTTAATCCTTGCGCTTTAAGATCTGCCCACCACGACTCCAAGTAATAATGCATACTAGGTAGAATAACCATGCAATTGTCTTTAGTCTTATTATCTAGAGAAACGCTTCCTTAAATTATACCAGCACCGCGCCCACTCTCTATAAAAGAAGGAATGTTTACGTTAATGTAATAGAAAGCTATAAAGTCTCCCTTAACCGCGAACTTCGTATAATAGGGATAGGAGATAAGTTGCCACTAGCTATTAGGCCTGAGAGCGTAATAAAGACGGTAGTACTTAGGATCTTATCTTATTAGCTACTGGTAGAGACCATAGACCATTATTCTTAACTATCCATAATTTAGCCGTCTATTAATTAGAAGCTGGTAATAACGGTATATACGCATTTCTTTATTAATTATTACTAAAATGCTAGAATCCTACTACTATCCAAACATATTTAAAACCACGGATCTGTCTTGCTGCTATACACCTTAGTTATTTAGTAACAGCATCTAATTAAGCAAAGCCCCTCTATTATAGGAAAACCTTAGTGCTAAATTGTAAATAAACTTATATGGTCCTAAGGAGTCGGACGGAACTGGAGGTCTGTAAGCTTTTCTAAACTAGAAGTACGTAGTAGGATCTATCTTTATGGTGCCAAGATAATTGTAAGCGTGGTATATTAAACGGAGTCTATGGCACAGTGCGGCATAGTTTAGACCCTTTATCGCCAAACCTATACGTCCTCCTATAGCTTGCGTATGCATCCAGCAGACCTTATATATCTCCAGGTTAGAACCAGCCGCCCTATACTAACTACGCAAGAGCTTTATAACCTTAGTTAGTTTAATTTTAGTGGTTTAGTTTAGGGACGCTTTAAGATAAGCTAGCATATTATCTTTGCAGTCACACCCTTATTTTAAATGGAGTATCGCCATAATATCTACGGTCTCCTTAATATACTCCTTATTATCTCTAGGCTTAATAACGTTTTTATTAAACATTAATTCTACTTCTAGCCCTCCTACTTCTAGGTAAGTAACTATTAGCCTTTTCTTTAGATTCCTTCTTAAAGAGGATACTAGCAGCTATAGGGGCGAGCTAATAGGCGTTCCAGCTGCAAGAATACTTTTATTTATAGAAGACAAAGGCGAGTTAACTAATATAGGTAATCCTTATTAAGACGGGCTTAGCATAATACTAATGCCTCCTCCTTAAATAGGTATTAACGGCTAAAAAGCTAATAGATTTATTATATTGGAGGCATATTATAAATATATTTGTAGTATAAGAGCTAAGCTCTCTCCTGCTTATTTAATTCCAATATTAGTAACTTCTAGTCCCACTATAGTTAATCTCCTACTTCTTAGCGGTAGGTCCTTATTTGGAATAAGGAAACCAGTTAAGTATCTCCCTGAACTATACTTATTCACTACCTGGTCTAATATTGCCCTTCCTAACTTTATAGACGCGAGCGCGAAATCGGCTGGCTGCAGTTAAGTGGTAGTCTTAATGCCGTGTCCTAGATAATTAAGCCTCTTAACTAGCGCTTTATTGACTCTTACTATGACTTTAGGAAGTAGATAGACTGCAAGCTTTTAGACAGCAAAGAGGAAGTTATAGGAGACTATATATTTAAGCGGTCCGTTAAGGACATCTTATCCCTAGGCCTTTTAAATAGTTTCTTTAGCTTTGTTGCACCGGTTTCTTTAATCTTTAGCTATCTTGCTAACGTTAGAGATATCCCTAAAGATTAATATAAACGCGTCCTTTCCTAGAGATGCCTGCAGCCCACTATTATTGTTAATAAAATTAACTACTACACTAGCAGCATCTGCTTAGTTTTCCTAAGAGAGCAAAATTTCGTTATAGATTTGGACGAGCACTGCGCGATACCAATTAACTGCAAAGCCTCTAACTTCTATAAGGACGTCACTAATCTAGCGCTTGGCTCCTTTATATAGTACCAACGGTCTGCTTAATAAAGACATAATAAATATGCTATTATTAATTCTGTTTAGTTTACGCTTTAGCTAATTATAACTATCTTTAAGATTTAAGGGCAAGAAGGCGGATTTCTAAATAGGGTTCCTAATTATAATAGTCTACTAAATCTAGGTAGCGGTGTGGAGTTCTACCGGTTCTAACTGCTAAATAGACGAATTATAATTTTCTATGCCTGGCATAGAAAATCGCTATTAGCTTAATAAAGGCGGTAAGCGGAACTAATATCTTTGTAGTAAACGAATCTAGGTATTTATACGCAAACATTCTTCTGCCCTTACCTTACTGTTAATACGCATTAAATTCCTGTGGCTAAAAGGCAAATAAGAAATAGAAAGAGCTTTAGGAAATATAGCGAATAAATAAATAGGCTGCGCGGTTATTATTAACGTCCCCTCCCCTACTTTAGAACTTAACTGTCCCCTAGTTAAATATTTCGTGCTTAGTTCTGTTAAACAATCTTTCTAGAATATATACTTCTTAAACTACACGGCGTTGCGATATAGGTGGATTTTTATATTACATCTTCCTTAGACTCCAGCTCTGCTGTTATTTCTTATAGCATAGTCCCGCCTAACTGGTTAAGCCGGTCTTCTTAGCGGACTTTAAATACCTATCGCTAGTAGAACTTCTTTAATCTATTCCCTAGAGTTTAGTTATGGAATAGCATGCCGTTAAGATCCTTAATTAAGTACTATCCTTTATATGGGTAACTCTTATATATACAGAACAGGCCCAGCCATTTTAGATCTAACTTATAACTACTAGAATAATCTTACTTAAGCTGCGTATTATAGAGCATAACCATATCTCTAACCTTAAATCCGTCCTAGCAAATGCAATATGTGTCGTTAAAGTACTCCTTATTTATTACCCTTAGTTGTCTTGTGTACGCGATAGCCTCTTTTATATCTGCGTCTCTTTAGTTAAACTGCTTTATATAGAGTGCTAGTAGCTCTATAGTGATCTAAACTGTTTACCAAGGCAGTATTTGCCAAGTGGGTATATAGAGTTCAATGGGAAGGACATGCTTATATCCGCATATAACTTTTGCTGGCGTTATTCCCGTAGGCCACTTAATAGTCATTCTATCTGCCCATAAAATGGTATAGAGATTATCCAGCCACAAGCCATCTATCTTTACCAAAGCATCTACTATAGGCTTATACCCTCGCTCTATTAAGCCTTGTCCCTATAGGTAATATATAGAAGCTATAACCCTTTTAATATTATAGAGCTCCGCGAGCGTAGTAGTTATATTAGCATTTTCTCTGCCACTATCTACAGAAAGCTGTCCAAATACTCCCTATCTATAGATAACGTCTTTATAGAGGAACTTTGCCATGCTTTTTGCATCCTTTTTTTAAAGGGCTTGGGCTTCTACCCATCTAGATACATATTCTTAAGCAGTAGCCAGGTATTAAAATCTAAGATGGGTTGTTAGCATAAATATAATATCTACTGTTACTTGTTGCCATAAAGTAGACTCCTATATAGGGTGCATTACTTCTTCTTCTTATCCCAACTGCCGCCCTTAGCATTATAGGCATAACTTAACATGCTATAATATCTAATCCCATAGCCCTAGCCACTAATATTAATTTAAGACTCTCTAATACGTCCCTTCTTATCTATAATATCCACTCCAATTATAAAGGCTCTTAATAATCTCTTGCTAAGTATTCTTATTATTAATTACCCTCCGCATTAGCATATTTTTTAACTGTTAGTGGAAGAGCTATTAATTACGCACTAGGAACTTTAGCGCTTGCCATTTAAATCTTTTAAATTTCTTAGTATTTATTTCTTCTAGACGTTATAAGGTCACTAGCTATTTCGCAATCTTCTAAGATTCCTCCAAATATAAGTTCTCCAGTGGCAGATCCACCTCTATTTTAACTAGGCTAGCTATATATTCCAAAGTACTTAGCTTACAGTTAATAAATTCTTTAATATTCTTAGTCGGTTTGTTAGGCCGTTTGCTATCTAGTAGCCGTTATAACAGCCTGTTAGCTAGGCTATTCTTCTTCCCTAGCACATATCTAATATTAAAGTCCTATAACTGGATCCATACTAGCTATTGAGTTATTAAGGCTCCTGGTAAATCAGTGGCAGTATAATTTAGTTACGCGATTAAGGTATTCGCATCTATCTCAACCGTAAAGCGGACGCCGTATAGGTACACTTAACACTTCTTTAATATATACAGCAATGCCCAATACTTAAGCTTTCCTAAATTGTATTTCTGCTCCGCTTAAGACCAGATGCCGCTCTTGTATTAACATAAACAGCGACGACCTTGCACGTCTAGTTATATAAGACCGCACCCCTATCTATTCTTATATCTGTTAACGGCGAGAATAATTAGCCTAGCCCCTTTACTATAATCCAGTTAAACCAACACGGGTATAGTAGTAATTGCATGCTTTAGAGTCTTTATAGCAGCTATCTGCTCTATACCCTATACGAACGGAACGTTTACTTATAGCAATCGGAAGATTGGCTCTGCCTTTATTATAAAGTCTTCCACCTATATTTGGTAATATACAACAACTCCTAGAAATGCTTAGGCAGATATAACATCTTTACAGTCTCTCTAGTAAATAATCTTTGCAACTTTTAACTCTTCCGGATATCGTCCCTTTCCATTATAGTGGTAGCTAACCACTATAATCTTATCTTTGTAGAAATAAGACTTTATGCCTAAGATTATACACCTAGCTTGTTCCAAATCCGCAAGCACTCCGTTTAGCCATATAATATATTCCAGAATGTATCTGCGCATGCCTAAAAGGCTCTCTTCTCCATTATATATTATCTATAGTCCTTTTACTGTAATATCATCCAGAAATGGCAAGATATAGTATAGGATATATCGCTCTAGGATTTTAGTAATTGTCCTTATAAACTAGGCTACCGAATTCATGCCTTCTATGGGTACCATTATTTGTTATAGAAGTCCTAAAGGTGTTATAAAGGCTATTAGGTTCCTACTTTCTATATCTAGCTCCAATTAGTTATAGTTAAAGAAGAAGTCCACTAGAGATATAACCTTATACCCTATAAACTCCTTAGAGAACTCATTAGTATATAGCGGCAGATTTGCATTCCTAATAGTCACTCGGTTAATATTTATTGCTATATTAATTAGTTAGTACTTCTTATACTCCTTTTTGCTTATAAGAAACCATAGATTCCTATATAGGCTTTTGCAATATTCTAAAGTCCCTTAAGCTAGTCGTTTTTATAATATATTAATTACCTCTTCTTACAGGGCCCTTAGTATAGGAAAGTTTAGTACTTACTATACTTTATACAGCATAGTCTTAATCTTTAATAGTAGAGTTATGTCCCTACTAATATAACCCATCTTAGAGAACTTCCATGCCAGAGCCTCTTCTTAGTTAAATAATATGGCCTTAAAGATTTCTTATTCTCTTAGCTGAATATCTCCTATAATTATACACTCTAATTATTCTAGCTTTAGTTATGCGCCATAGGCCAGCTTAGTATATCGCGGCTTAAGGAAATAATTATATAGACCAAAAGGTAATCCTTAAATAGACGCCTTTTACTAACGCAGAGCTACTTCTTACTACTCCATTATGCCTCCCATAACTGTTCTATCTGGTGCTAATAAGTTAACCGGACGGACTTTATCCGCTTTTCGTTTATACGCAGTTGCTACACTTATAGCATTTTGTTAGGCCTTACTCCTATAACTTTCTATTTATATTATAAATAGATCCGTTATCTTTAATATTTAATATATACGGGATCTAGCCTTTACTTTAAATACTAGCTTCTACTTTCCTCCCCTATGCTTTTTTAGGACTTTCTTTAATATTTTACTGTTAAGCTCTTTCTATCTAGTGTTGTGTTCTTCTTTCTGTTAATAGCTATATCCGGCGGATATCTAAAATGGTAAACATCCTTATTAAAATCGCACCCCATTTCCCTTCTCTCTGTCCTTAGCGCCCTCCTTATCCTAATATACCGGGTTATAAGTAACCCCGGATATAATCCTAGTAGTTACACCAGTTATACATTTCCTAAACTACTACCTATACTAATTCCTTTATCTAGTCTAAAGAGTATCGCATCCTTATGGGATATTAAGAACCTTATTTTAACCCCACCATCTTTTAATTAAATAATGTAAGATACATGGCCTATTGCGGTTTAATTTATTACTAGTCTAGCCCTTACTAATCACGGCTTACTAAGTATTACTTTATGTGACATCTCTCCTATAGTAATAAACGTTATAGATATTAAGACGCCACCTATTACTATAGGGGCCGCATGCACTAATCCAATAAACTCTAACTAAGTCCTATTAGTAGACGTTGGACGTGCGCCTTATAACTATAGGGGCAGACTTAATATTAATAGTCCGTATTATAGAGCCACACTTTCCTTAATAAGGTTAAGTTCCGCTTTAGAGTTAATTAAGCATTTAACCTTTCTATCTCCTATCTACGCTTCTACTTTTAGATATTATTTTTAAAACTAGGTAAACCCAGCTTCCCGTTTAATCTAGTTTATCTTAACAGTTATTAGGCCAGTTTAATCAGCGTAAAACATTAGGCGCGCCAATAATATAGATGCTTTAACTTCCTCTTATTTTTATTGGTAGGGCTCTATAAGGGGTAGCGGAAAAGGTTTAAAGAATAACTTTATGACTTCGGGCATATATACAAGGCAGTCACTAACAGTAACTTTAATAGTTTTTAACAAGATCTTATCTGCCATTATAGTTAGGCTTAGGACGTTTCCTTTTAGTATATCTATTATCCTAACTAGCTTTAGTTGCGGTGCTTTAGTAGTTATTATTGCGTCTATCTCTTGTTCCGTTTATCTTCTTAACTATTTAGCATAGTTCATTTTATCAATCTTATTATTATTTAACAGCGGTTAAGGAGCCTGCCGTTATAATTATGGTGCGATTTGGATATGTCCTCCTAGTTATATATTTTAAACTATTACCGGTTGTAGACCGGATGGTCTTGGGGGCGGCTTTATTACTCTAATATCCCCTCACAGTTTCCTAAGATCGTATAACCGTGTTATAGGCTGCAACTAAGTTACTGCTCCTACCAAGTTAACGTATACTAACTCTACTTAGTATATATCTTCCCAGAACTTACTAAGCTCTTCTTTACTTTTAGCGCTATTACTTTCTACGAACTCTACTAAGGCTACCACTAGCTGGACGCCTATTGTTGTCGCTGTTACTATTATATTAGGATTAATATTTATATTCTGCCTTAGCCAGTCCTTAAGAAACTAAATCCTATTATTACTTGGCAAATACGGAATTAGATTTCCTAGGCGCTCACATATTCTAGTAAAAATTTGGTTATACTTATTTATATATAGAAACCTACGGTTAACTAGTTCTTAGAGCATTAGGCATTAGTTAATAAAATAATAAGAATCCCCGTATCTATAATACGTCTCAGCTTATGCCTAGTACGCACCAAGATTTCCCAATCCTCTTTGCCTTTCTAGGTTAGGCTTATATTGCTCTTATAGCGCCCCCCTATATAGTAGCAGTAGCCCGTTGTTATTTATTACAGGTTATAAACCTATTTATTCTTAACGCACTAACGCTTAGTTTAGGAGCTGTGTATACTATATCAGATCTTAGCAAATCTTATTAAGGAATGGCATTAAAGACATAACACCTGCCAATTTAACTGTCCTAAGATTAAGCCTCTGGAGTTAACTAGTGAGTTTCTCTAGCTTAGGGTCTGTCTCTTATATTATTTAACAGGTACTTGCCAACTTATTTAGCTAAAAGACTATAGGCGGCCAAAGAGTAGCCTTTTTTTAGTTTAATATAACCGGTTACTAATTATAGAATTATCTAACCAGCTAACAAAGACCTTATTCCTTAGGGTTTATTATTAATAGGCGGTCTACGCCCTTATATACATTAAGCCTATCTTCTATAGCCTTCCTTAGTAGGTAGAAGTTAAAAGACTCTCATCTATCCAGGTTAGCTCCTGTCTTAGTTATAGCATGTCTTTAATATTTAAATAGGAGTCCTTTTATAAACCAGTATCCTTATTTACAGTTTTCTAAATTGCTAGCCTTAGTAACCTTCTGGGAAATCAGTGTGAATTATCTATAGTATTTGCGTATACTACTAGGTAGGTTGTTCCTGCACTATAGTATATAAGCTTCTAAGAATTCTACCACCTTAACTTGTTGAAAGTAGTCACTTCCTTAGTAGTCTATTTAAAGCTTTTTTATAAGTTCCGTCTATCTACTAATAATAAACTTAGGCAGGCTTTAGATCTAGGTCCCTATCCAATAGTCGTAATATTCCGGAAGTCTATAATGTTTCTCATCGTCTATAACACGGTGTCGGATGCACAGTCGCTTATACTATTCAATAAATTGCAACACGTTTTGTCCCATAAAGTAAGGGGTCCCTAGAGTTCCTAGAGCTAGCATAGGCTGGGCTATAATATATACCTTATCTTGTTCTATTAGTGGTTTATTACAAGGCAACGGACTTACAGTTTCTCTTAGGATAGATAAGTTAACCTCCTAGTTCTTATCCTCTCTCTACTAAAGGTTATTAGTTTTAGATATTATAGGAGTTAGGTCTAGTACCGCATCCTCTAGGTTAAAAAAACTTTGTAAGTTAATAGGCTGCCTACTTTCTTCTTTACTGTTATTATAGAATAGACCTAGCATCCCTAGTATTCCCTTTATTGGTCCTGTCGCCATTTCTCTTATAAATTTAAGGGAGGCTTGTATAAATACAAGAAGAATTATATAGACCGTTATAAATATAGTAAATAAAAAATTAAAGACTTCTTTCTGCTGGTCCTAATACATTATAACCCTCTCTTTTATCCTCCGTCCTTCCATACCCTATGGTCGCATTCCCACTCCTAGTTGTTTATTCCGTCTACCATAGGTCTCAGATAGTAATCTCTAAAAGTGTTATTAACTCATCTTAATTTCCATGCTTAATTTCCGCACCTATTAGTAGCTCAACGGCTTTTAGTAGTAGTAACTCAATAGTTTTTAGTCCTTCTATAGCTGCAGCACGTTCCTACGTGTCTCCTATATGTAGAGTACTAGACTTCTAATCTAAAGAGCTTGCCGTCGTCCCCACGTGGAATGCCATAAAGTATATAGGAGGGAAGGTCTCTCTCCAGACAAGAAGTTAGTGTACTGTCGGTCTATCGGTCGGTTATAGTCAGTCAGTAGAAATTAGTAGGAAAGCAGTTAATAAGAAGAAGAGAAAAGAGTGTATTATGTCCCCTAAACTGTCCGTCAAGCCTGTCCGAGTTGTTAAAGACTCTAAGGCCGCGGGCCAATCTATATACCCACAGGAGGCCTATGCTCTCCCAAAACCATACCCAAATTAGATGCTAAATGTAGTGGGCCAACTTACCCCACCACAGTAGTACCTACAGCTATTAGTAGATCTGCTCTATTTCTAACTTATTATAATATTATTATTCCATATACTATACTATATTAAATAGTATATTAATTCTACATAAAAAACTTAATTAGAAGCCTAAGAGAGGAGCTCTTGCTATACCTAGCCTAAAAAGACCAAACCTAATTAAGAGAACCCTAAAAAAACACCTAGAAAATCCCCTAAGATATATATATTATAGGGGAGGCACACGTTAAGCGACGGTGGTTTATACTTACGCGCGACTGCCAGAACCATGCCTAGCAATAGCCCTCCACAATAAAGATAGGCGAATACTATACCATAAAGTGGAAACACCCCTATTAAGAAGGTATCTAATAAAATATAAAGCCTATTAGACGCGTCTAGTATCTAGAATTGCAGGGAATTAACCGTTAGCTATAATAATCTAATATAGCTAGCAGAATAGCTCTGCTAGTCTAGTAAACCTTAGGCGCCCCTTTAGCAAACCCTTTATTAAATCCTCTAACGGCTAAGTAAAATTAAAAATAAATAAAACCCCCCTTTACTGGCGAACTGCACCTAGGCCGCCGTAGCTGCGCTTCTATAGTATAGGGTACCTACCCCCCTTAAGACAACAACTGGGTATATAATTATAATATAACTAAATATAGAAAAAGTAAAGGGGCTTAGGGGATAATTAGAAACAGAAGTCCTAATGGAGGTCTATAAAGAGGTCTATAATACTATTGTAGTCTAATACCTTAGGAGTAGGGATATTAGAGTTACCTTAAAGGACTAATAGGCAAAGGAATAAGCTATAAGGGTAGGGGACAGGCTAGGAAAACGTATTGGCATAAAAGTGCTCTGTAAAGATTACTTAGTTAAAGTCCTAGTGGTTCCTATAAGCCTTAGGGTAGAAAAGGGACGCTAGGCGGACAATATAGTAACTATATAAGAGATAGTAAAATAAACAGAACGCCTTATACTAGGACTTAAGATTACCTAAATCTAATGGCTTTAATAGGAAAATGTAAACTAAGTATATAATAAGAATAATAAGAGAATATAAGGGTTACTAGATACTTGCTAGGGAGACGCCAGACGAATATATAGATCCCTTATTGTTAGTATACACACACTAGTAATATAAAAACTCCTTATCTAAAAAGGAATAATTATAAATGGCCTTATATATAATATAAGGCTCTATAACTATAAACTACGCCTAGAATAATACTATCGCTATATATAATAGGGTCACACCTAATCCATATATGCAGTATAGGTGTGCTGCGGCCACTATATAGGCCCCTATAATATAAGATACTGCTTAAATTAAGACTAAACAAAATGCGTAAACTGCTACTAAAGCATACATAAGGCGTAGGAGAGAGAAGATTGTATTAAATACAGGAGATAAAAGGCAAGGGCTTAATAGCTGCGGAAATAACTACACGTTAGATTATATAAATAGAAATAATAGGCGATAAGCTAGGGGGATGTAGGTGCTTTCCTAGTGTTTCCTACCTTTAATACTAGGGGGCTAGGCTAGCTATCCCAAGCATTAATAGGCTGGAAGCGACGCCGTGCGATATTACTAGACTAAATAGGGATATAAGGGTTATAGGAGATATAAGGAAGAGGACGCCCTATAGGAAGACCCCTATAGACAGCTATAGCAAGCTTAAGACCAGGACAATTAAGAATTAGACTTAACGCGGCAAATATAATGTTTACAGCCAACCCTTAAAGGGCATATAGCTAACCAGTAAGATTAGGGAAAGAACTAGAGACAATAACAGATTTAGATATAGAGGCGCTAGTAGGAACACAAGATATAGGAATAGAAAGCTCTATATAAAATAAGTAGTAACTAGGGCGTAGATATAAGAGACAGAAGTTCTAAAAATCCTAGAGAAAGTAGAAATAGAAGAAGTAAGGAATAAGGAAGAGGCGAAGGACCCTTACTAGGGGTCCGCTACCTATCCATTATATAGTATAACTGCGGCAATACAAACCACTGTCTGGCAAGGCCCCTACTAGATAGCCTAGACCTAGAGAAATACTATATCCTTGCCATATAAGAGCCGTACTATAATAACTATATATAATTAATATACTGCCCCTAAGGATTTTAGCTCCTATATAAACTAAAAGCAGCTATATACGTGTGCTTTATAATTAGTAAGGCTATTAGCTTATCCTTATAGTTATAGCAGGCAGTTAACCTAGATATTATAATTATAATAATCCAAATATATAGGGGACCGGTATAAATTATTAATGTGTATAACTCTAGGGTTAAAGGAGTCCCATAAACAGAGAATATTATATTAGTAATAAGCTTACTGGAAACTAAAGGCACGGAATCCATCCTATTAGGAGATATAAACCTCTACTACCTATAGTAAGGGGGTATCTATATTACTGCTAAATAGTAGGCAGAGTGCCTACTAAGAGCTATAGATATCTAGGGACTTAAACTAGCTACCTCCCTAAGAGCAATTATATAGCAATAAGGCACTGCCAGAAGCATAATTAACCTTATATTTATAGACAAAGGCCTATACTAGAGACTTAAAAGGTGCAACCCTAAAAAAGAATGGGCACTCGCTCTAGACTATATCCCTATCCAAATATAGCTAAATCTGGATATTAAGGCGTAACTAAATAGTAAAAGATACGTAATAAGGAAGCTTAAGATAGACAGTTTCCTTAATATAGTTAAATAACAACTTTAAGACTTAGAAGAAATCTACCTAATACTAAATAAGCGAGGCTTAGTAGCTATCCCTAAGGAAATTAACTAAAGACTAGAAAAGATCTAGGTAGCGATTAAAAATAGGCTAAAAGAGTACTGCCCAGTCTTAAAAGTAGGCCTCTATACGCGATATAAATGGTCCATATAATGCGCAGCTCTTATTACCAGCTAATAATAAGTAAAAAGGAAATATATAAGTAATTATAACCCTAAAGATAAGAGACAATATAAAGATATATTATTATTCATTGCTTAACGTCCGATTCGGATCCCTATTGGGCCCACGCGGACTACTCCTTATATACATGTGGGGAGAAAACTCTTTTGAGAAAACCCTGTGATCCGTCTCCCCGCCTTTTGGGACTCGCCTGCGAGGCGCCTGCGAGTCACCTGTGGTGCTCTACTACCTTACTTTTTGACCTCCTTGGGAACCACTGCTGCCGTAACAAGCCTACGGACGCGCTAGTATCGCAAACTTTGCTCTACTACTGTAGAGTCATCAGGGGGCGCCTATTGCTCGCCCCTTTGCCTTCCATTACAATATAAAGATATAAGAAACTAGTTAAAGAATACCCTAAAAAAAAGAAGTAAGAAATAACTAGAAATGGTTTATAAATAAGCACACCTCTAACCTAAGCCTCTCCTATAATAAGGGCCTTTAGGCTATAGCAAAATAGGTAAAGAAAAAGGTAGGGTATTTAGTAGAAGACCTATATCTACCGCCCCTGCAAAAAGCAGGGAAATTATAGGCCACTAATAATAATAATAATAAGGCAAAGATCCTTATAGAGAGGTTCTTCCCCTAACTAGCTCTAGCTGACCTTAGTAATATTACAAGTAAAACACCGGTAACTTGCCTATAGGTTAACTGCAATATAATAATAGAGGAAATGGCGAGAACTATTAGCCGCCTTTTAAATAATATAGTACTAGGACCAGATGGGATTCTAAATAAGGCCTTAAAGACCTATAGACCACTTATAGCACCCTGGCTTGCAGATGTAGCTAAAGTATACTTTGCTATAGGCTACTACCTATAACTTAGTAGAGCTATAATAATAGTTATTCTATAAAAAGAAGGTAAAGTAGATTACTTAACCCTAGGAAGCTACCGCCCTATTGCCTTAGAAAACACTCTTAGCAAGATCTTAGAAAGGGTGATAGCGGACTATATAACAGATACAGCTAAGGAATACGCCCTACTACTATAAAGCTAAATAGGGGCAAGAAAGAACCGCTTAACATTATTAGCACTTACGCTACTTGCTGCCACTATTAAATCCGTATAGGCGATGCGAAGGGACTTTATAGTATTAATGCTTAGCCTAGATATTAGCGGTGCCTATAATAACGTACCCTATAAGCGCCTCCTATATATCCTTAGGGTAAAGGGCTTCCTAGAATAGATTATATAATTTATCTAAGGGTTTATAGACTAGAAAGAAATATTACTAGTCTTTAGTAGATACCAGAGCCCCCCTATTGCAGTTATAATAGAAATACCACAAGGATTACCCCTCTTGCCTATACTCTTCCTCTTCTTTATAAGTAACCTTCTTAACTCCTTTAAGGAAGGGGCAACCTAGGTGATAGGCTTTATTAATAATATAAACCTAATTATATATGGGACAACAGCTGCAGAGAATTATAGAACACTAGAGAGAGCCTATAATACCTATATAGAATAGGCAAGATAATATAGAGTCTAATTCTTACTAGAGAAATACCAGCTAATCTATTTTATAAGAAAACGTAACTAATCTATAGATTTTTAGCATGTAATTTACATCTAAGGCTTTAGGGGTTAACCAGTTTAAGGCCTAAGGGTATTAGGAGTATAGGTAGATAGCAAGCTCTAGTAGAGCGTATATGCGGCATAAGCGGCCCATAAGGGCCAAGCATAGTATATTATATTATCTAGGATTATTAATTCTATATGGGGTCCATGCTTCTAGAGGTCACGCCTACTATATATAGTAGTAGTCCGGCCAACTATAACGTATAAATCTAGTATTTGGGCCATTAGAGAAACTAAGAAAGGCCCCCCTAAATTACTCCTTAAACCACTCTAAAAGGTCTAAATAGCCTGCCTTTGGAGTATAACAGGTGGGTATAAGCGCATAGCTACAGCACTGCTTAAGAAGGAAGCCAATATTCCCCCTATAACTATATATTAAAGCTACTGTAATATAAAGGGCGTAAAATAAACGCAACTCTAATGTTATAAAGTATATTAAGACATACCTAAATAAACTATAGAGGGATCCTAGGGTGCCCTATAGGAGAATAAACCAATAACCCTAAAGTAGGGGAAATATATTAGGGAAATAGGTAAAGAAAGCAGAAGAAGAATAGTGCTGCATTAGGGCCTAGGCCTATATAGAGGAAGGGAGACACGTAAGGGGCTAGTAAAGATAATAGTAAGAGAGAGAAAGGAGCTAAAGTAAAGTATAAAAGAATGCTAAGAAACTATCTACCGCAATATAATACTAGTTAGACTAATACTGGAGAGGTAAATGGGAGTTAAAGGTATAGAGGCTAACTTAGGCAAGAGGAACTTAAGCCATAGCATGGTTAACGCCATAGGGGGTAAATACTTAAGGGCTCTAAGAAGGCCTAATAAAGGCAGAAAATATAATAGCAATACTCTTAAGAACAGGAATAATAGGACTAAAAGATTGGCTCTACTGGGTAGGTGTTCTAGTAGGTAGCCTAAGATATAAATATGGCTGGCTAAGACAGACACTAAAACACGTAATACTGTTATGCCCCTTACGCACTAACCAAGAAGCAACACTTTTAGTAGCTAGCACAGAGAACTATAATACACTACTCTTAATATAAAAAGGTCTTAAGGCGGTTACCTAATAGCTTATTAGCCAAAATGTGCTAGACTAGTTTTGGGTTGTAAAGGAAATAGCAATAAAAGGCAAAGGGGCGAGCAATAGGCGCCTCTTATTGACTCTACAGTAGTAGAGTAAAGTTCGTAATACTAGCGCGTCCGTAGGCTTGTTACGGCAGCAGTGGTTCCCAAAGAGGTTAAAAAGTAAGGTAGTAGAGCACCACTGGCAACTTATAGGCGCTAAATAGACAAGTCCCAAAAGGCGGGGAGATAGATTATGGGGTTTTCTTAAGAATAGAGTTTTCTCCCTATATATATATATAAGGAGTAGTCCGCGTGGGCCCAATAGGGATCCAAATCGGACGTTAAGTAATAAATAATAATATTAATTCCACCTAATTACTATATATAAATGCCTTAACAACTATATAAACAAATAGAAGCACGCAGATCTATTATCTAAAAGTCTATAGCAGGAGCTGTATACGGCCGATCTTAAATATAATTGTATACTATACCTTTCTTTATAGGATATAGATACAATATTTAGGATTTTTAGCGTTAATCCGACGCCAAGCTAGAGTTAAACTTTATTAATTAACCCTTATTTAATACTGCTATATCTACCGCTACCGCTAGTCAAGCTATATTAGTCGCTACTATATCCGCTGTATAACTACGACTCTCTTTAAGCCTACCCCCGCGCCAGCCTCCTCTACGCAATAATTAGGTGCTATTACCTATAAGTTATAGCCTATTAAGCTTATAAAGCCTAAATATATAATATATTTAGAACACACTAGATATAAAGAAGAGAAAGAGGTTCTAGTTATTATCGCGGTTATAAAGGGCAAGGTAAGCTATTTTTATGCTAATAATATTTTAATAAGGTTAATATAAAATCTAGATAAATATAAGTAGATCCTAATTTGGTTTAATAGATATAGGTAGATTTTAATTTAGTTTAGATCCTTAATTCTAACCTAAATAAGCAATTATATACTCATTAGAGTTAACTAAAGAAAGCGTTTTAGGAGTATATTTACTAACTTTTTAATAGTTAAACGATTTTAATACTTCCTACCTTCTAGCTTTTATTTTATATTCTATATATATTCTACTAAGCCGTCTTACTAATAAGCTGTTTAATATATATATAGTGGCATATAGGGAGCTTTGGCTTTATAGCCAGATTAATATTACTACCATTATAGGCAGTATGGAAGGGCAAAGCTCAATACTAAAAAATAATACTTAATTAGGTATAATAAATAAAAGAATGGAACGACTTAAGTTATACTAGAGAAGTCGTTAATTAATAGAGAGTAGAAGAGAAATTATATTAAGGTAAGGTAAGGTTAAAACCTAATCTCCTATAATATAACCCTAAGCTTTATATATATAATAAGAAAACGAACTAAAATAACTAAGGGGCATTTAATATCACTATATTACCTCCCTTACCTAAAACGTTGTTCCCTAACATTTTCTTATATCTTCCTTAATAGGTAATAAATGCTTCCCCCTAAAAAAAAAGATATGCTAACGCCTAATACTTCTCTAACTTCTCTAAAGCTGCCTATACTCCCTCAATTATTATCCCCGCTTCTCCCGTATTATCATTATCCGCAATACCTTCTACTTTAAGTTCTACGCTTATATTCTCTTATATATTAACAGCATTAGCTTAGAGGCTTAAAGACACTCTTTCCCAAATAGTAGCTATTTCCGCTTGCATCTTCTTCTATTTTTATTTATTTATATCCATTGTATTATACTACGTACAATACTGCGCATGCAGCCTCAGGCTATGGCGCTATAGTTCTATATACATGAATCCTTTCTAGGCAGCTTAACATGTACTAGTAGCTATGTCCTAGTAGTTTATAAACACCTAAACTAGGAGTTTATAGTTCCTTAGTAAA
>Ga0307507_10004265_pt1 | contig 25786 bp, 5 predicted proteins | sample 7_EM_MG_FD_207223 | JGI IMG/M metagenome (GOLD analysis project Ga0307507, IMG submission 207223) | Populus trichocarpa ectomycorrhiza microbial communities from riparian zone in the Pacific Northwest, United States - 7_EM | ecosystem: Host-associated > Plants > Roots > Unclassified | place...
TTGCACACGTCCGTGCAACCCGTAGAGCCACAGACGCGTGTCAAATCGGGAAGGAACGCGTTCTTTCTGCCGGACTTTCAGTTCAGATTCAAAAGCGTCAGATTGCAACCGAACGACCCCTTAGTATATTACACGATGCCAAATCAATCCTTACCCTCTTGTAAAGCTAAAACTACCATATAAAATATTATACAAGATCTTTCTTCTGGTGTTAAGCCGTTGATTCGCAAGGCCTCTAGTGTTACGGCGCTGGTGGAAAACGGTGGATTGTGGCGGTGGATTGTGGCGGATAATTGCAGACAGTTTCTTACTGTTTTAGACAGTCGCAGTCATGTGACCAGACGATCGTATAAAACCTCGAGCGGCGCTACCCTTCTTCTCTTTTCCTTTCTCTAGCTTTGGATCCTCGTTTATAGACTACCAATTGTACAGGCTTGCGCGTCCCTCTTGCCGTGCTTGTGCCTTGATTGACTGAGTTGCTAACATTATCTAAAGCTCATCTCTACTCTTTCTTCCTGAGAAGGAACTTAAAAAATATCTACAGACTATGAAAAGGATAAGGTCATAGAACAGGATCCCAAGGACAGGACAGAACTAAAATAATATGAATAGAACACGAACCCTAAGAACAGGACACGTACGGACTAGAACCCCCCCTAGAAAATAAATAAACACTGGAAATTACCTAACACCCCTACTACTATGCCAAGAAACACAGTAGCCGGCAAAGCAGCTGTAGGACCCTTAAATACCTCTAATAGTAAAACAGTTAATATCTTAAACCCCTAGTAGGAGCTTATAGCAGCTAATGCCGAAATTAAACGGCTTTAAGAGCTGCTTAAAGCTAGGGGCACCCCTATATTTAGTGTTAACTTATTAGATAGACTTACTACGGTCCTTAAGGCCCTAGCCTAACGCATAGTATTAGCATCGTCACGGTCTATAAAGGTTATAGACCCCCTGTTGCTTATAAATAGAACCAACTCTATATTTAATAACTGGAAGCTTTAATTGTAGGATAAGCTTGAAGTTAATATAGACTACTTTCCTAATACCCAAGCTAAAATGGCATACGTCTTTGGCTGTACTAGTGGTAACGTATAAACGTACCTATGTCCGCGATACGCCTAGGACTTAGTAGACCTCTTCCTCTCTAAAGAAGAGATAATTAATTACCTATCTTCCATTTATAAGGATTCTTTTAAGGTATAGAATGCCTATCTTAATTATAAAAGCCTAATAATAAAAATAATGGAAACCTTCTTGGTTTTCTAGACCCGCTTTCTATACCTAGCTAGATAGGCCTAAATTCCCTAGGAAGATCTAATACCAGACCTCTTTAATAAGCTTACCCTAAACCTATAGCGCGCCGTATAGCTGGTTTATACTACTATATAGACGCTAAAGGAACTTATAGACTAATGCCTAGCTATTAACTAGGGCCTCTATTAAATTAAGGCACGTGCCAAGCGGTATAAGGCTAGAAGCTCCGCTAACTAGAATATAAGTACTATAAGAACGGGCCGCAATGCCCTAGTAAGATCTACAGCCCCTATAGCACCGACCGTACCGCCTGCCGTTAACCCAGTAATGAGTTATGCAGCTAGTCCTACCGTGACTCCAGTATATACTCGGCCTTTATATAGTGACCCCTATAGATAGGCCCTTAGCGACTAAGAAGCTTGCTTTATATGCGGTTAAAAGGGTTGCCGTATAGCTAAATGCCCAATAAATGTAAAAAAGGTTAAGGTCCTACTAATCTAGGAGGATAGTATAGAGGTAGAGTTAAAAAAAGAGGAACCCTAGAGAAAGACTCCTCTCTAGGGTTAAAAGGGATTAATATATTATATGTTAATCTAGGTTAGCTAGTTAGTGGAAGAAGCTACACTATCCCTTATACTTTATTCTATAATAGATATTAAGTTTTAACCTCTACTTTAGCTAACTCTAGAGTAAATGCCTTTACCTTAATAGACACCTAGTATGCCGTAAAGCTGGCTAACTGTTACGGCACTGGTGCGCGTAACCTGGATAGGGCCTAGTCAGGGGGGTTCGCTTACGTCTTGGCTCCATATATATAGACGTGTCCTTTCCACGACCTTCTTCTGCTCCTCATCTTGATATCCGAGTCCATAGACATTCTAATCGTACAGGCTTGCATACGTTCTTTACGGCGCTTATGCCTTGATTGACTGAGTCGCTGTGACACTAACTTTTTAAATGCACCCTTTAAAGAACTACCCAAACTAATTCCTATTCGCGGGTATAACGGACAAATAGGGCCACCTATTACAACTATCTTATAGATTTACCTCCGCGTTAACAGATAAAGGTAGTATAATATTCCCTTTCTTATTATAAACCTTGGGAGCCACGATATAATTATAGGGAAAAAATAGCTAGCCTATTTAGGCTTATAGCTCAACATACGGAATAGACAGCTTATCTGGCCTAAAACCCTACCCTTAACCCCTTTCTTTATAAAAGAAATTAGTATTACAATGGAAAACCTTATACGGCCCTAGATTAATACTATTTACTAGGCTGATGATATGCGCAGAGACTAGGCCTTTAAGAAGGATATATGTCTTAATCCTTAACGGATCCGTATACTACGCCGCCCCTAGACTATGTATATTATGCTATCCGCACTAGAGACCTAGGAAGTTAGTAGTGACCTAGCTAAGCCCCCTATGGAGAACCTAGGCCCTACACAGCCCTAAAGGAAGACTAGGGATATTGGACGCTATACTGAGCTAATAGATAGGAAGGATAACTTATAGAAAATAGAGCGTGAGGTAAGGAAGACTATATACCTTATACCGTAAGATACGGCCTAACGAGCGTCTATAAAGAAACCTACGGACCTCCCACCAGTTAATATCTACTATATTAGCGCTGTAGGATTCTACTAGAACTTGGTTTAGCCTAATACTATTACCTCTACTACTAGTCTATACGAAATTAATTGAATGCTTAAGGAAAAGGAAAGTGAGCTTAGTAGATAGGAAAGTGAGCTTATGGATAAGAAACTAGTAGAACAAAAACTGCCTAATTAACACTGGAAATTTAAGGATGTATTCTCTAAGATAGCGTCAGATATACTTCCGCCTTACTAACTATACAACTATAAGATTGAGATTGATTAAGGTAAGGGAAGCACTCTTAGCTTTAGCCCTCTCTACCTATAGTCTATTGCCGAATTATAGGCCATAAAGCAGTACCTTATTGATAACCTAAATAAGGGCTTTATTAAGCCTAGCTAAGCCCCTTTTTAACTCGCCTATTCTCTTTATAAAAAAGCCAAATGGAGAACTACGCTTCTGCATTAACTACTATAAGCTAAATAATATAACCTGCAAGAACCGCTATCCACTACCCTTACTTAATAAGACTCTTGCCCGAATAAGTAGAGCTAGGGTCTTTATAAAGCTTGATATCCGCTAGGCCTTTTACTAAATTAGGATAAACCCTAGTTTTAAGAAGCTTACTATATTTTAAACCCGTTACGGAACGTATAAATATAAGGTACTTCCTTTTAGACTAACCAACGGACTAGCTACGTACTAGCGGTATATAAATAATATACTCTTTAACTACCTTAACGACTTCTATACAGCCTACCTAAATAATATTATAATTTACTCTAAGAATAAGCTAGAACACAAGGAGCATATCTATAAAGTCCTATAATAGCTCCGTAAGGCTAGTCTCCAGGCCAATATTAAGAAGTTAAAATTTAGTGTTAAGCGTATAAAGTACCTAGGTTTTATTATTAGTATAGACGGAATTAAGGCCGACCTAGAGAAAACAGCTATAATTAACTAGTGGACACCCCTACGGACCGTAAAGGGGGTATAATTATTTTTAGGTTTCTATAACTTCTACTAACGCTTTATTAAGAACTATAGTAGAATTGCCTAGCCTCTTAACCGCCTTACTAGGAAAGACTAGCCATTCCACTTTAACGCTATATATATGCAGGCCTTTAATAAGCTTAAAAAGCGGCTAGTATCGGCTCCCCTACTTGCCCACTTTAACCCGGAACGGCCCTTAATACTAGAAACTAATGCCTTAAATAGTGCGATAGCCGGTGTTTTTTCCTAGAAGCAACCGGACGGAGAATAGCACCCTATTGCATACTATTTAAAGACTATAATAGATGCCGAGCTAAACTACCACATCCATAATAAAGAAATACTGGCTATTATCTCTAGCTTTTAGCACTGGCGTATATAGCTAGAGGGAACCCCTAAGCCCATTAAGGTAGTTTCGGATTATAAGGCCTTAGAATACTTTATAATAACTAAGGCCCTTATAGCCTGGCAGGCACGCTAGGCGGATATCCTATTTTAGTTTAACTTCTTAATTATATATAGACTAGGCGTTATAAACCGTGCGGATGCTCTTATAAGGCGTAAATAGGACCTAGGTAACTAGGCGGCTACGAAGATCTTATTATAGACTTAGGCACTACTATAATTAGAGCACCTTAACCCCTAGATATAGGCAGAACTAAATACAGACCCTTTAAACGCTAAGATATGCCCTATTGACTCCACGGAACTTGACCTTATTAATAAACTACTATAGGTAAACTGTACGGCCCCTTCTCTATAGGAGTACCGCGAAAAGTTAAAGGATGCTACTAGCTTATAATCCCTTGAAAACAGACTGCTTAAGCACTAGAAACGGCTAGTAGTAGTAGAGGAATAGAATTTACGGACTTGGCTCATTACCAAAGCATATACTTAGGTCTCTACGGCCCACCCCAGAAAAAATAAAACCCGTAGAATTATTAGCGACCGCTACTACTAGCCTGGAATGGTTATAGATATTAACCGCTATATATAGAACTATAATAACTGCCGTAGGTCTATAATTCCATAAGATAAAACCCTAGGGCTATTAAAGCCACTCCTAATACTAGAACGCCCCTAGTAGTATATCTTTATAGACTTCTACGAGTTACCTACGGACCACAGCGGATATAATATGGTTATAATTCTAGTTAACCGCTTTAGCAAGCGCCCGTTCTTAATCCCTTATTATAAGAATATTAATGCTAAAGAGGCGGCCTAACTGTATATCTACTATGTCTACCAAATCTATAGACCACTAGATACTATTATATCTAACCATAGACCGCAGTTTATATTAGCCTTTTAGAACGAGTTTACCCGGATCCTAGGTATTAGGCTGAAGCTCTCTATAGCATACTACCCCTAGACAAACGGTTAGACGGAGATTATAAATTAATACTTAGACTAGAGACTCCAGCCCTTTATTAACTACTTTTAGAACAACTAGAGCAAACTACTACCTATAATAGACTACGCCTAGGCAACCCTACCCTATAACTCTATGGGGTTTACACCTATTTAGCTAGAAATAGGATACTTACCCTATATAAGCTTTAACTGGGAGAGACCGGAAGGACCAATGACTATACGCGAAAAACTATTTTATAAGGAAGCATAGCAGTATGCTAGATACTTGGAAGAAGTATAGATAGTAGCCCGCAAGAACCTAGAGAAGGCCCAGAAATTAATAAAATAGTAGACAAATAAGCATAGGCACGAGCCTAACTTTACCATAGGCGATAAGGTCTAGGTTATAACAAAAAACTAGAAGATAGAATGGCCTAGCTATAAGCTAGACTATAAAATAGTAGGACTATATAAGATCCTTAATAAAGAAGGCAACTTATATAAGGTTAAACTCCCAGACTTAATTAAAGTCCACCCTGTTTTCTTACTAGATAAGCTATAGAAAGCTATAAATAACCTACTACCTAGACAAAAGAATAAGCCTCTACTACCAATTTAAGTTAATAGCGATAACAAATAGGAAGTTAATAAAATACCAGCCTATAAACTAGTACGAGGAACGCTAAAATACCATATTTAATAGAAAGGTTACGATCTAGACCTAACCTAGTACCCCGCCTGGAACTTTATAGGTTACCCCTAAAAGCTTAAAGAATTCTATAACTAATACCCTAATAAGCTAGGACCCCTAAAGTATCTAGATAAGTAGATGGAGTGCTAGTATAGTAAAGATAATAGGCTACCTGTCGAGCATATAGATAAAAACACCCTATAGATATAATACGGATATATAAAGCCTAAGGGCAGGCTTTTTCGGAGGGGGGGGGGTAATGTTACGGCGCTAATAGAAAACGGTGGATTGTGGCGGTGGATTGTGGCGGATAATTGCAGACAGTTGTAGTCACATAACCAGACGATCGTATAAAACCTCGAGCGACGCTACCCTTCTTCTCTTTTCCTTTCTCTAGCTTTGGATCCTCGTTTATAGACTACCAATTATATAGGCTTGCGCGTCCCTCTTGCCGTGCTTGTGTCTTAATTAACTAAGTCGCTAACATCTAGCGCCTATGGAGTATCTAAATCTACCACCAGACATTATCTTATTAGCTATCTCCCACAATATAAAGCTTACCTAGGTTTATTACATCCTTTATAAAAATAGTAAATTATTAAATAGATCTATAAATATTAACCCTAAGGCTTTCTATTAAAAGTTTATATACTTTTAGAAATGGCTTATTATAACGGAACCTTATAGCAGTAACTACGGTAGGTTCTATTAATGGGCTAGGTGTGTAGGTAAACAAGAAGTTAATAACGTAATAATAACTGGTGGAGTGGTTGCCTAATAGATTAACTTTAATTGTATTCTAAGATTTACTATAAAGAGAGAACTATCTGGGTAGGGACTGTGGTCCTTTAAATATATAACCTAACTCCTAAGAAATCCCTTTACTCCGTAAGGTATATATGCTCTATCTGCTCTGTATAAATCCCACAGATTACATAAATTATATAAATTATATTACGTAACTTGGTTACCATTCCTCATCACATAGTTCCACTAACTCTATCCTAGACCGTGCCTATATTAACTAACTAGCTTCTTTTAACTCTTCTCTAAGTAGTTATAATATTATACTTAAGCTATCTATAACACTATCTCCCTCCTATTTATCTTTATCCTTAAAGATTCCTAATATCTCTAAGTTATCCACTAGAGGTATAATGTCTGTTTAATTAATTTGGTTAATATCTTTACTTATTATACCTAAAGCTTCTTCTTCTTCTTCTATAGCTTGTTAGTCTTATACCATTGCTACAATACTATCTCTTAGTGAGATTATACTATTTCTATATTCTCATTATATAAGAGAGGGGTTGGTTTATATTGCGCTAGTAAGTCCTTTATCTTAGCAACCCTCTTGTTAGATAATCTGTATTCTCTAAAGGCGTGGGTCACGTGCGCGAGTCACGTACACGGTAAAATCTCTTCGTAGCTCGCAGCCCTAGGGCCCTAAGAACATTAGACATCAATTAATAATTAAGTTAAGATCATCAATCAATTAACCTATTTCATTAATAAACCCCTCTATCTGAATTATCTGATAGTTATAAGCCCGGTCCGCCAACTTAAGAAGCTATTTAGCTATTACTTAATTATTTAAAGAAATTCTACCTCATTATCAGACTCTGACACCTTATCGTCCTTATCGTCTTAGGACGCAGACTCTAACAGAATCCTACCTTAGTTGTCACAGGACGAGTCTTCTACGAGATTCCACGAGATTCTGCCTTAATCATTAAAGGACAATTCTAATAATAAGGACAATCCTAATAACAAAATACCATCTTAATTCCTTCTTTACCTATTAGTTAAATGACTCCACTAACATTAAGTTTATTAACAATAATTATCCTTAATAAGTTAGAAGACTAGGAGTAATGGCTATAGCAACTCTAAGCCCTTGTAGATTAGCGAATTTGGGCCTATGTTAACCCAAATGGTGCAGCACCTTAATAAGGTCTACTATAAGAACCAGCCTATCTAGAAGTTATAGATTTTAATAAGAATGCAACCTTATATATATAGCTCTCAACGAATTAACAGAAAGCGTACAAGAATAGCAGATAATACTATAACTAGGACATAAAGTATTTCCTAAGACAGGAAGATTATCTTTAATAGATCTACACCCAGATTATGTCTACAGTATTAATTTAGAAGAAGCTACTGCTTAACCCTTCCTTAACTATTAAAGAATGGCTATTTTGGCTAAAGGAGAACACAGAACCTACCTTATTATTTATTAGAAAGAAGGTATAATACTAATACACGGAAGCCCTTAAGGGGTTTAAATAGTTATTAAAATTAAACTAATGGCTAGATTAATAGGAATACGCAATATTACTAGGAGAGAAGTATAAGATCCCTTAAATGTCTAATAGAATCTGGCTTCAAGATTTAGCAAACGTTATTCGACCTTTTAGCGACGCCTACTATGTGAAGTTACTACTAAGTTAAATAACCCTTAGAAGTTAAGATCTTCTAAATACCACAGAGTAGTAAAGGAGCTGCAAGAAGGACTTAGAATACCCTTAAAGAAAGCTAATGCTACTATAAGAGGTAGTACCTTTAATGCAGACTTCGCAGAGTAAGCTACTAAGGATCACTCTAATACTACTAAAGGTTTACAAAGAGGAAAGGCCTTAGCATGTAATAGACGCTTAAAGAGAGCCGGGATACTAGTAGATAAGAAGACGTCCTACAAGAAGCTAACGCCTAAGTGCTTAGCGTACGGAATACGAGGACACTCTATTTGGGACTATTAGTGTTTATTTAAAGATAAGAGACCTACAGGAGTTATAATAGAAGATGCGCGCATTAATAGGGCACTAAAGAAGGTAGAAAAGAATAAGAATCTCACTAACTAAGTTACGAAGATTAGACTTGAAGAATAGGAAGACAAGGCTTAATAACAATAGGACAAGAGCTAGGAAGTTAAGATTAAGGGAGAAGCTAATGCAATATTTCTAAAATTGTATTATACCGGTTAACTCCATCCACTAAAGCTATTAACTATTCTTGACTTAGGAACCACTCTCTATATATTTAATAACCTCTCTTGTTTTTACAATTTTAGGAAAGCTCTAAGACACGAATATATTATCGCCGGCAGCTTAGAAGTGCCTATACTAGGCTACGGCAATATTACTATCCAAGTTATAAAACCAGACAAGAGCAAGGGAATCCTACATCTTAAGGACGTTGCCTTTTATACGGACTTTAATATGAATCTAGTGTCGTTCCGTCTACCTCGAAAATAAGGGTACTACTAGGACAATAAAGGAGACAACAATCTTCTAGTTTAGAAGGACGACATAATCCTATATTAAATGGAAGAACGTTACAGACAACAGACTATTAAATATATCTAACTAGGAAGTTAATTAGCGTTTAATATAAGCTAATTACTATGCCATTAACGGAAGCGCAGAGTATTATTAAGAGACATTTGTCTAGATGCGAAAGGTAATATATAACTATGGCATCTGCGTCTAGGTTATCCAGGACCTATAAGCCTTTATTATCTAGGTATTAACGCCCTAGGAGTTAAGCTTTAAGGCCCTAAAATAACGGAATGTTAACACTACAGTCTCGCCAAAATTAAGCGTTAGGTTTTAAGAAGGTTCTTAGAATAGAAAATTAATAAACCCTATCTTAACCTCTATATTAACTGGACTGACCTTAAGGAAGCGTATGCCGGATTTATATAAGTTATGCTTATCTATAACACCTTCTTAGGAAGATCCTTCCCGTATTTTATAACGACGTATAGCAAGGAGAAGGAGACACTATAAGTGCTTAAAGATTTTACTTAATGGATTTATCTGAGGTATAACCTTAAAGTTAACACTATTAGATTAGACAACAAGCTAGGGAGAAGGAGAACCCTTAAATAGCTATAGACGTAAGGGATTATATTTAAGCCTTTAGCGCCATATACCTAAGTACAGAACGGTACCGCCGAATGCTTAGGGGGTATAATCACTAAGGAAGGACGTGTAATAAGAATTGCTGCCAATCTACTATATAACCTATAGAATGAGATAGTTAACTGTGCAGTCTACCTTTAAGATTAAACGCCACGGGAAAGCAATAGTTGGAAATTGCTATATAAGAGGTTCTATACCTACCTAGCCAATAGAAGATCAAGAAAGCCGCAACTGGCGCACCTAAAAGCCTACGGCTGTAGGGCGTACGCGATGACGTCGGACGCCCAGCTAAAGAGGAAAAGGCTAAGTAAGCTAGATCCGCGAGCCCATATTAGCTACCTCGTTGGCTATAACTCTACCAATATCTACAGGATCTAGATCCTATACGAAGGTATCGTTATCTCTACTAGGGACGTCATCTTTAATAAAAAGACATTCTTTAATGGCAAGCGTACGGACATCTCAAAGGACCTATACGCTGAATTAGATACGCTAATTAAAAAGATTTAACTCCCTAATACCCTAACCAAGAACGAGGTCCTTCTAGAAGACGATAAAGAAGTATTTAAACCGTCAATTTAAGAGGAAGATAACGACATTAATGAGCCAGTTTAAACCTTTAATAAGTTAGTAGATCTTAAGCTTGCAAGAGCTCTTAAAAATGCGTATTATACGCCACCTCTATTAGAAGAAGACAAAGAATCTCTATATACCTTTTATATCGAGTATCCTACGAAGTTAGATATATAAGGTACTAATTAAAACGTCGCTTATTAAATAGGAGATGCGTTTAACACTTAGGGGGTGTTTAACAACTCGGTTAAAGACTTATTTAAGGAAGCCTATAATAACAGGTTTAAAGACTTTGTTATTAAAAGGATTACTTTAGCCTATTACGGCGCCTTTTTAGCAGGAAGGAAGTTTAACCTTAATAGTTAACTTAATGACAGCAAGCTAAAATTAGGTAGAATATGTAATGTTAGATTATATAGGAAGAACTTACCTCCGCCACCTTAGTCAATTTGGGACCTTAATACGCACCCTCTTTAAGATTAGTTCTAAGAGGCTTAACAAGCCTATCTCTAATCTTATTATTAAATGAGGTTATTTTAAGAAACAGATAAGAAGCATATAAAGGGACAGCAGGTCCTCAGCTTAATATAGGTGTTCGTCTATAAGATGGACAAGCATAGATTCCTTTAGAAATGTAAGGCACGCTTAGTAGTATATAGAAATTAACAGGCCCTAGGAGACTTACCTATGAGAGCTACTATCTTAGCTAGTACGACCTTCTAAACCCTTATAGCGATTACCGCAAAATTCAACCTAGAGACGACACAGATAGATATAGTTAATGCGTTTATCTATTGTGATCTTAATAAGGTTGTTTACATAAATTTACTGCTAGGGTTTAATAAAGGAAAGACAGACAAAGTACTGCGCTTAAGAAAAGCCCTTTATGGACTACAACGATCCCCTCTATTATGGCAAAAGAATCTCACAAGCTTGTTAAACAAATTAGGTTTTAAAGAGGTTTCTTAGGAGCCATGTATTATACTAAAAGGTAAAATAGTTATTTTCTTCTACGTCAACGATATTGTCTTCTGCTACCAAAAGATAGATAAGAAGAAAGCTTAAGAAGTAATTAAGAAGCTAAGCAAGGAATACTAGATAAGTACTTTTAGCGAGCTAAAATGGTTTCTAGGAATCCACGTACTACGCAATTGTAGCTAGAGGCTCCTATGGCTATCCTAGAAAGCCTATATCAAGAAGATAGCTAACTAGTACGAGATAGATCTTAAAGGGCGTCTTCTAGATACTCCTATGGTAGAATTAGAACTCCTTCTTACTAATTGCTAATTGATCCGTTTAACGCGTCCGTCTATTAATACAGACCTATTAGTCCGTCCTATATCCCTACCAGCCTCTACAATGCTATATTAGAGAAAATTGGATTTAGTACTCTATGCAGCCACTATAACGCGTCCGGATATTGCCTTCGCAGTATTACAGATGGTAAGGTTTAATCAGAACCCAGGCCAAGAGCACTATTAAGCGGTAGACAGAGTCATCCAGTACCTATATAGCACGAGGAGCAGAGTAATCTACTATAGAGGAGATAAGGAAGGAACGAACGGTAGAGGGAGAGACAAAGGAATACGCAACTAAGGACAAGACGACAGAGACGGTAGAAGTAAAGCGCAATTATTTATCTATGCTAGTAACGTATTATTCGCGGATAACTCTATTAACAGAAAGAGCTTATAAGGATATATTATAAAGCTATTTAGGGGGCTAATTGCCTGGAGAGCAAATAAGCAGGGTATGGTTATAACGTTAAGCATAAAAGCCGAGTTGTTAGCCCTATTATAGATAGCAAAGGAAGCTATCTTTATTAGCAGGTTGTTTAAAGCAATAACGTTACACCTAAATAAGCCCTTAATTATTAAATGTAATAACACCTAGACATTTTAACTAATTATAAAAGATATAGTAAAGCTAATTATAAAGCTCTAACACGTTAATATCTATTAATACTAGCTATATTAGGAATACGTAATAAGACAAGTATAATTTTAATGGACAGTGACAAAGGAGATAATCGCTAATAGACTTACAAAGGCCCTGCCCAAGCAGAGGTTTTAAAGCTTTGTTAATATAATTGGAATGGTGGATATTAAGGAGCGGCTAAATAAGGAGAAGCAACTAAAGGACCTAAGGGACAGTATTAGAGCAAGACGGAAGGATTCAGATAAGATTACGGTTCAATTGACTTATTAATGGACACGAGAAGGTGGTTAGCTTTGACCTTAAAGAGCTCGAAGCTAAGGGGGTGTATTAGATAATCTATATTCTCTAAAGGCGTGGGTCACGTGCGTGAGTTATATACATAGTAAAATCTCTTCGTAGCTCGCAGCCCTAGGGCCCTAAGAACATTAGACATTAATTAACGATCAAGTTAAGATCATTAATTAATTAACCCATTTCATTAATAAACCCCTCTATCTGAATTATCTAATACCTCTTCTTGCTTAGAGTGTACTAAAGCAAATATTTAATCTTCCTATAATGTTTACTCTGTCTCTAACGCTAAGTATACGCGTCCTATAACTCTTAGTAGCCTTAAGTTCCCTAAGTAACTTATTATAGGGTCTTATGTTTAATCTGCTGCTATAAAGCTTAATAATAAGTTAGCTGCCTCCCTTGCGGAGCTTTAGCGTACTTATATGGCTTATAAGGCCTACCTATCTGCCTCTGCGCGCTTGCTTTGTCTTAAACAAGTTTATAAGAAGGTTTGTTCTAAGGAGTAGAAACTAGTTAAGTAAGGTCTAGCTAAGTTAGGTAATAAGCGGGTAGAGTTTCTAGAGAAGGGAATAACTCTAAGTAATATAGTAGTTGCTCTTCCTGGGTTCCCCTTAGGTGACTTATTCTTTAGTGATCCTTTTTTAATGCTCCCTAACCTACTTTCTTCTAATACTTCTATACCTTTCCTATAGCATTCTCTAGGTTATTTAGTAGTTCCTAGGTAGTTTTACTATAGCCTATCTACTTTACTTTATACCATGTTTCGTCATCTACGTCCTTATAGCTAATAATTTTTAAAACTTGCTATTTATCTTCTTCCTGTCCTCTATATATATCTGCCTTATAGACTAGTGGCTTAATATTCCTATATACTAGCTCTAGCATTGCGATGTATTATATAGGGTAAATCTTTATCTTAGCTAGTAAGTTTAACTTATATATAACTAATAAAATTCTTTTTATAATTTTAAAAGGTCCTAGTCTAACATAGTCCAACTTCTTACTTAGTTGTCAACTCTTAAATTTTTTGTGTAGTAGCTATACTTTATCTCCCTCCTTAAGATCTGGTCCCTCAGATCTCCTAGTATTATAGTACTTTTTCATTCTCTATTATACCATTTTAGCTATTTCTTTAAGGTAATTATAAAGATTTATTAGTGTCTCCATTCTTTCTTTAGCTATGCTACTTATCTTCTTTACTTAATATGGCGATAATAATGTTCTTAGCTTATACCTATAATTCGCCTTAAATAGTAATATCCCTATTCCTTCCTATAGTGTTGCATTATATATAAACTATATAACTGGTAATAATAATACCTAATTATTCTGTGCATAATTAATATAATGCCTTAGATACTATTCTAGTGCCTAGTTTAACCTTTCCATTTATCTATCTATCTGTAGATGATATGTTGTTAAGGTTGCTACGCAAACCCCTTATTTGGCTAAAAATACCTCCTAGAATGCTGCTATAAATCTTAGATCTCTATCTAATATAATTTTATCTAGTGCTTTATGTTTTATAAACACTTCCTTAATATAGATTCTAGCGATATCTTTTGCTAATATTTCTTCTATATATGCTATAAAGTATCCCTACTTTATTAGCTTGTCTACTATTACTAAAATTGTGTTATAATCTTATCCTATAATAGGATCTCTTAACTTTAGGAACTTAATAATAAAGTCCTATTATTAGCAACTCAGTCAATCGAGGCACGAGCATGGGAAGAAGGACGCGCAAGCCTATACGATTGGATTGTCTATAAACGAGGATCCAAAGCTAGAGAAAGGAAGGAGAAGAATAGCAGCGCCGCTCGATATTTATGCGGTCCTTGAGTCACGTGACTCGCGTCTACTATAATCCACGTCTGCCAAGATCCACCGTTTTCCACCAGCGCCGTAACATTACCCCCCCCTTCGAAAAAGCCTGCCCTTAGGCTTTATATGTCCGTATTATGTCCGTGGGGTATTCTTATCTTTATGCTCAATAGGCAGCCTATTGTCTTCGCTATACCAGCACTCTATTTACTCGTTAAGGTACTTTGGGGGTCCGGGTTCGTTAGGGTATTAGTTATAGAATTCTTTAAGCTTCTAGGGGCAGCCTATAAAGTTCTAGGCGGGGTACTAGGTTGGGTCTAGATTATAGCCTTTCTATTAAACACGGTATCGTAGCGTTCCTCATACTAGTTTATAGACTAGTATTTTATTAACTTCCTATTTATCGTCGCCATTAACTTAAATTAGTAGGGGAGGCTTATTCTTTTGTCCAGGTAGTGGGTTATTTGCAGCCTTCCGTAGCTTATTTAGCAAAAAGACAGGGTAAACCTTAATTAAGTCTAGGAGCTTAACCTTATACAAGTTGCCTTCTTTATTAAGGATCTTATACAGTCCTGCTATCTTATAGTCTAGCTTATAGCTAGGCCATTCTATCTTTTAGTTCTTTATTATAACCCGGACCCTATTGTCTATGGTAAAGTCAGGCTCGCGCCTATACTTATTTGCCTACTATTCTATTAATTTCTGGGCCTTTTCTAGGTTCTTATAGGCTACCGTCCAGGCTTCTTCTAGGCGTTTAGCGTATTGCTAGGCTTCCTTATAAGATAGTTTTTCGCGTATAGTCTATAGGCCTTCCAGTCTATTCCAGTTAAAGCTAGTATGGGGTAAATATCCCATTTCTAGCTGGATAGGTGCAAACCCCGTGGAGTTATAAGGTAGGGTTGCCTGGGCGTAGTCTATTAGGGGTAGTAGTTCGCCCCAGTTATCCTAAAAGTAGTTAATAAAGGGCCGGAGTCTCTGGTCCAGGTATTAATTTACAATCTCCATCTAACCGTCTATCTAGGGGTGGTATGCTATAGAAAGCTTTAGCTTAATACCAAGGATCCAAGTAAACTTATTCCAGAAGGCCAATATAAACTGTGGCCTGTGGTTGGATATAATAGTATCTAGTAGTCCGTAAATTTAGTAGATATAATAGATATATAGTCAGGCTACCTCCTTAGCATTAATATCCTTATAACAGGGGATTAAGAACGGGCGCTTACCAAAACAGTTAACTAGAATCATTACCATATCATATCCGTCACGGTCTGTAGGCAGCTTATAAAAGTCTATAGAGATATACTGCTAGGGGCGTTCTAGTATCAAAAGTGGCTTTAATAGTCCTAGGGTCTTATCTCGCGGAATTATAAACCTACGGCAGTCGTTGCAGTTCCGTACATAGCGGTTAATGTCCGTAACCATTCCGGGCCAGTAATATCGGTTACCAATAATTTTACGGGTCTTATTCTTTCTAGGGTAGGCCGTAGAGACCTAGGCATATGCTTTAGTAATAAGCTAAGTCCATAAGTTCTATTCCTCTACTACTACTAGCCGTTTTTAATGCTTAAGTAATCCGTTTTCAAGGGACCAGGGGCTAGTAACGTTCTTTACCTTCTTACAGTACTCCTATAGAGAAGAGGCTATACGGTTTATCTATAGCAATTTATTAATAAAGTCAAATCCTAAGGGGTCAATAGGATACATCTTGGCGCCCAAGGAGTCTATACTTAGTTCTGCCTGTATCCAGGGGTTAAGGTGCTCTAGTTATAGTAGTATCTAGGTCTGTAATAAGATCTTTATAGCCGTCTAGTTACCTAGGTCCTGTTTACGCCTTATAAGAGCATCTGCACAGTTCATAGCGCCTAGTCTGTATATAATTAAGAAGTTAAACTAAAATAGGATATCCGCCCAGTGTACCTATCGGGCTATAAGAGCCTTAGTTATTATAAAGTATTCTAGGGCCTTATAATCTAAAACTACCTTAATAGGCTTAGGGGTCCCCTCTAGCTATACACGCCAGTGCTAAAAGCTAGAGATAATAGCTAGCATTTCTTTGTTATGGATATAGTAGTTTAGCTCAGCATCTATCATAGTCTTTAAATAGTATGCAATGGGGTGCTATTCTCCGTCCGGTTATTTCTAGGAAAAAACACCGGCTATTGCGCTATTTAAGGCATCTATTTCTAGCATTAAGGGCCGTTCTGGGTTAAAGTAGGCAAGTAGAGGAGCTAATACCAGCCGTTTTTTAAGCTTATTAAAGGCCTGCATATATATAGCGTTAAAGTAAAAGGGCTGGTCTTTCCTAGTAAGGCGGTTAAGAGGCTAGGTAATCCTACTATAGTTCTTAATAAAACGTCGGTAGAAGTTATAAAAACCTAAAAATAATTATACCCCCTTTACGGTCCATAGGGGTGTCCACTAGTTAATTACAGCCGTTTTCTCCAGGTCGGCCTTAATTCCGTTTATACTAACAATAAACCCTAGGTACTTTATACGCTTAACACTAAATTCTAACTTCTTAATATCAGCCTAGAGACCAGCCTCGCGGAGCTATTATAGGACTTTATAGACGTGCTCCTTATGTTCTAGCTCGTTCTTAAAGTAAATCATAATATTATCTAGGTAGGCCGTATAGAAGTTGTCAAGGTAGTTAAAGAGTATATCATTTATATACCGCTGGTACATAGCTGGTCCGTTGGTTAGTCCAAAAGGAAGTACCTTGCATTTATACATTCTGTAACGGGTCTGTAACGTAGTAAGATCTATAGATCTAGGGTCTATTCTAATTTGGTAAAAGGCCTAGCGGATATTAAGCTTTATAAAAACCTTAGCTCTACTTATTTAGGCCAGTGTCTTATTAAGTAGGGGTAGTGGATAGCGGTCCTTACGGGTTATATTGTTTAGCTTATAGTAGTCAATACAAAAACAAAGTCCTTTGTTTGGCTTTTTAATAAAGAGAATTGGTAAGGCGAAAGGGACTTAACTACTAGGCTTAATAAAGCCCTTATCCAGGTTCTCAATAAGATATTACTTTATAGCCTATAATTCGGCAGTAGATTACTAACAAAGGGGGCTATAGCTAAGGGTGTTTTCCTTATCTAGCTTAATCTCGATCTTATAGTTATATAGTTAGTAAGGCGGAAGCATATTAGATACTACCTTTGAGAATACGTCCTTAAATTTCCGGTGTTAATAGGGTAGTTTCTGTTCTACCAGCTCCTTATCTATAAGCTCGCCTTTCTGTCTGCTAAGCTCGCTTTCCTTTTCCTTAATTATTCAATTAATTTTATATAAGCTAGTGGTAAAGGTAACAGTATTAGGTTAAACCAAGTTCTAATAGAATCCTATAGCGCCGATACAGCAGATATTAACTAGGGGAAGGTCTATAGGTTTCTTTATAGACTTTTATTAGGCTGTATTTTGCGGTATAGGGTTTATAGTCTTCCTTAGCTCACGTTCCATTTTCTATAAGTTGTCCTTCCAGTCTATTAGTTTAGTATGGCGTCTAGTATTCCTAGCCTTCCTTTATAGCTGCGTAGGGCCTAAGTTCTCTATAGGGGACTTAGCTAGGTTACTACTAATTTCCTAGGTCTTTGGTATAAGTAGCATAACATAAATAGTCTAGGGGCGGCGTAGTATATAAATCCATTATAGATTAAGCTGTATGTCCTTCTTAAAGGCCTGGTCTCTACGCATAGCATCGGCTTGGTAGATGGTATTAATCTAGGGCTGTATAAGGTTCTCCATTATAATACTAATTTCTTTTATAAATGAAGGGGTTAGGGGTAGGGATTTGGGCTAGAGGAGCTATCTATTCCATATATTAAGCTGTAAGCCTAAATAGGCTAGCTATTTTCTTCCTAAGATCATATTATGGCTTCCCAGGTCCGTAATAAGAAAGGGGACGTTATACTACCTTTATCCGTCAACATAGAGGTAGATCCGTAAAATAGTTATAATAGGTAGCCCTATTCTTCCATTATACCCGCGAATAGGAACTAGTTTAGGCAGTTCCTTAAAGGGCGTATTTAAAAATTCGGCCAGCTTTACGGCGCATTAAGTATCTATTAAGGCAAAGGTATTTGCTCCAAAGTCAGCTAAAGCAGAGGTTAAAACTTAATATCCATTGCAAAATAAAGTATAAGGGATAGTGTAGCTTCTTCCACTAACTAGCCAACCTAGATTAACATATAACATATTAATCCCTTTTAACCCTAGAGAGGAGTCTTTCTCTAGGGTTTCTCTTTTTCTAACTCTATACTGTCCTCCTGTATTAACAGAACCTTGTCCGTTTTTGCCTTTATTAGGTAGTCCTTGGCAAAATAGTCCTTCTAGCTATATAAGAAGCAAGCCCCTTAATTACTAAGGGCCTATCTATAGGGGTCGCTGTATATAGGCCAAGCATACGCTAGACCCGCGGCAGGGCTAGCTACACGGCTAGCTGCTAAATTAACAGCGGGCTATACAGCTGGTGCTATAGGAGTTGCTGATTGTGCTAAGGCACTATAGGCCATTCTTATAGCGCTTATGGTCTGGTTTAAAGAGTTTCTGGCTTTATACCGCTTAGCTTATGCCTTAATTCGACAAAGGCCTTAATTAATAGCCAGGCAGTGGTCCGTAAGTACCTTTAGCGTCTATATAGTAGTAAAAACTAGCAGTACGGCGCGCTATAGGTCTAGGGTAAGCTTGTTAAAGAGGTCTAGCATTAGATCTTTATAGGGAATTTAGGCTTAGCCGGCTAGGTACAGAAAGCGGGTCTAAAAGGCTAAAAAGGTCTCTATCGTTTTCATATTAAGGGCTTTATAATTAAGGCGGGCGTTTTATATCTTAAAGGGGTCCTTATAAATAGAAGATAGGTGGTTAATTATCTCTTCTCCAGAGAGGAAGGGGTCTACTAAGTCCTAGGCATATCGCGGACGTAGATACATCTATACATCCCTACCAGTACGGCTAAAGACGTAGGCCATTTTAGCTTAAGTAGTAGGGAAGTAGTCCATATTAACTTCAAGCTTATCTTGTAGTTAAAGCTTCCAATTGTTAAATATAGGGTTAGTTCCGTCTATAAGTAACAGGGGGTCCGCGACCTTCGCAGACCGCAACAATACTAATACTATACATTAGGCTAGGGCCTTAAGGACTATAGTAAGTCTATAAGTGTCTAATAACTCCTTACTAGGTATAGGGGTGTCTCTGGTTTCAAGCAGCTTTTAAAGCCGTTTAATTTTAGCATTAGCTGCTACGAGTTCTTCCTAGGGGGTTAAGACGGCAACTATTTCACTATTAGAGGTATTTACAGGTCCTACAGCAGCTTTACCAGCTGCTATATTTCTTGCCATAGTAGTAGGGGTATTAGGTAATTTTTGGTGTTTATTTATTTTCTGGGGGTTCTGGTCTATGCGTGTCCTATTCTTAGGTTTCGCGTTCTATTCATATTCTTTTAGTTCTGTCCTGTCCTTAGGGTCCTGTTCTATTCTATTAGTGTCCTTTAGGTCCTTTTCTGTGTCCTTATCCTGTTTGTAGTTTATAGATATTTTTAAGTTCCTTCTTAGGAAAGAAGAGTAGTAACAAGCTTTAGATAATATTAGCAACTTAGTTAATCAAGGCACGAGCACAGGAAGAAAGACGTGTAAGCCTATACAATTGGATTGTCTATAAACGAGGATCCAAAGCTAGAGAAAGGAAGGAGAAGAATAGCAGCGCCGCTTAATATTTATACGGTCCTTAAGTTACGTGACTCGCGTCTACTATAATCCACGTCTACCAAGATCCACCGTTTTCCACCAGTGCCGTAACAGTCCTATAATATGACCTCCTATGGTCTTTCTAGTATTTTAATAGGTTATAGCCCTCTATACGGCTTATGCCTAATTAGTTTATTTTTTTTAGTAATCTAGATATTTTTTTATAACTTATCTTGCTAGTCCCTAGATTTCTTAAATAATATACTCTTCTTAAAGTCTTAATACTAAGCCTATAGCTTTACTATGTCCTTATATTAGTCCCTTATAAAATAACTTAATAAACTCTTTTGTGATAGACCTTAGAACATAAATTACTTTTTAGTTTTTATACTGTTCCGTATCTAAATCCTCTGCCTATATATCTTAGATCTTTTATATCTAATTACTTTTAGGTAATTTATAGATCTGACTTTTACTAATTGCTATAATTTTTGGATAATTGTACCTAATTAATTTATCTTAATCTTTTTGCAGTAAAGCCCCTAATGGCTTTTTATTACTTTACAACTCTACCTTCCTACTATATATATCTACTCTTATATTTTTAGTACCCTTAGTATACTAAATTTTAAAATAATATTCTATAAGCATTTCCGCCTATCTAACTTATCTTTTATTTAACTCTTTTATTGTTAGGAACCCCGTTAGGTTCTTATAATCTGTTTTAACTATAAATAGTTTTTCTATGCCTTATAAGAATACTCTTTATTTCTTAAGTGCTGTAACTATACCTAGTAACTTCTTGTTATAGATATTATAGTTTAACTCTAGTGGTGTTATCTTTTAACTATAGTACGCTACTAGGTGCTATGTTCCTAAGTGCTTCTATAGCAAACATGCTCCTAGTGCGAAATTTAATATATCTATCTTAACAACTGTTTCTAACTTTGGTTAGTAGATCTTAAGAATTAGTTCCTAGGTAAACAACTCCTTAAGTTCTTTAAATGGTTTTTTTTACTTTTCTACCTATACCTACGGTTCCTCTTTCTTTGTTAGCCTTATAAATAGCTTAATATTCTTTAACCATTATGTAATAAACCTCCTATAGTAATTGTAAAACCCTAGGAATAATCTTAACTATATAATATTTTCTAGTTCTTACTAACTTACTATAGCTTCTATCTTCTTTAGGTCCATGCCAATTTTTCCTAGTTTAATAATAAATTTAATAAAATTGGTCTTCCTAGTAAAGAACTTGTATTTCTTAATTGCTACTAGCATCTGTTCTTCTTATAGTCTCTTTAAGACCTACTTAATATATTCTCTATATTCTTCCTCACTTATTAAGTAGATAATAATATTATTAAGGTATGCTATAATAAACTTATTAAGGTGTTCTCTTAATATACTATTAATTTGCTTCTAGAACGTTACTAATACGTTTATAAGCCCGAACTGTATAACTAATGGTTTATATAGTCCTTTCTTTGACCTAAAAGCTGCCTTCCATTTATTACCTTCCTTAATTCTAATTTAATGGTACGCCTATCTTAGATTTATCTTTATAAAGATTTGCGCATTACCTATTCTATTTTAGATTTCGCTAATTAAGGGTAAAGGATATCTATCCTTCCTAGTAATGCTGTTTAACTGTCTATAGTTAATACACATCCTAAGTTTTCTGTTTTTCTTTAGGATGAATAATACTGGATATCCTGCTAATAACTATAATAGTCTAATATATCCCTTTTATAAGTTCTCCTAGACAAACTCCTTAAGTGCCACTAACTTGGTTTTAGTAAGCTTATAGATTAGAAAGAACTTTAGACTTGTTTTTAGTTCTAACTCTATCTTATAGTCCTATACTATATACTTTAACAGCTTTTTACTTTCTAGTAACCACAGCTTTTTACCATACTTATAGTATCTCTTTAGTATATAACTTAAGCCTTACTTAGTCTCTTTATATATCGCTCTAACTTAGTACTATATTAACTTAGTTTACTATTATATCTTACGTTATTAAGTATCTTTAATATTAACCTGACCTGTAACCCAATCAATTTTTAGATTGTATTTCTATAACTAAGGCATTCCTAGTATCGCCTTGTCCTGTCCTAATAGTAGGATATTAAAAGACATCTTAACTTGTCTCCCTTTAATAGTTAACTAAATAGGTCTTGTTTTAAGATTTATAATGCCTCCTCTATAGGCTATCTAATCTCCTAAAATCATTATAAGTAGATATAGGTATTTCTTTTATCTGTATAGTAACCTTATTCTTTTTACTACTACTAGTAATATATGGTTCCTTATTACTTTACTGTCTATTAAAGCTTTAAACTACTAATCTTACTATTAGACTTATAAATTTAGATATTATTCTTAAATTCCTTTAAGGGTTTAAGGCTCTACTACTAGTTCCCTCTAGTCCTATAGGCCTCCCCTTTTCCTAACTATTGGCTACTAGATCCTGTTTATACTTAGTCCTCCTTAGGCTAATACTTAGTTTATTTCTTTTCCTCTATATACTATAGACAAGTATTCTCTAGATAATTCCACTACTGTCTTCTATTTAGGCATTCTTCTATAAGGAATCTTTCTGGTTAAAGTATTAGGTCCCCTTAACTCTATACTTCTACTAGGTGCTATCTATATATATACTTAGCATCCCTAAACTATCTTTCCTCTAGTGCCCAATATATCCTTACTAGGTACTTCTAGTTTTTATCTTTAAGTGCTCTATATATATATATTATCCATATAAGCTATCCACGATAGTGTATAATGCGCTAAGTAACTTAGGTTAACTCTTAGTTTGTCTTTATCCTTAAGTTTAAACCTCTGTCTAGCCAATCTAACTATTAGTCTTTCTTCTACGGGTACTAAGATTTATTACTTACTTCTCTAGTCCCTAAATCCTTCTTCTAGGTTCCTTAACGTCATAATTAATACTCCTTTAATATGACTTATGCGTTTCTCTATAATGGGTTGGTTTTAAACAACTTTTTTATCTAGCTATATATAAAAGTCTTCCCATTTGTTGTTGTGTTATTGCCTATACCGCTTTCTATATAACTGGTTTAGTATATATAGTTTGTCTATTAGAAATTACCTTGTTATTACTGCATTATAACAACCTTTAGTATGTCTTTCTTTAAATCTAGTTAGAATCCCTAGATCCTTTTCTTGCTCCAGTTTATTTAGCTATTTTACTTTAGGCATCCCTGCCTTAGGCCTATTAGTAATTCTTTATATAGGTACTCTGTCCTATATACAACCTACTATAGACCTTTTATCTAGCTTTTGTTCTTACTATACAATAATTCTTGTCCTAAACTTATCTATAGTTTCTTATTTTCTACGTCTTGTAGCTAGATCCTTATAGTCACCTTGCTTTTTAATCCTTATATTAACTTTTTAATCTTTAGGCTAAACACTATGTTTACCTAGGATTGCTAACATTCTTATTCGTTCCCTAAACTTATAGTTCTTAAACTTGCGTCCTATACTTGTTCATTTATCACTAAACTAAGTTGCTACTCTTTCCTATTGGTTTTCGTCTATTATAGGTCCTTAGGTATATCTTATCTTATCTTAAGATTCTTAAGCCTGTGGCCTTTTACCTTTATTAAGTGGTAAGCTGGTACTAGCAGTTATCTACTTGCCTAATCCTTTGTTAACATTACTCCTTCTATTTTATAAAGCGATGGAAATTGTATCTAATGGTATTATAATACTCATTACTAAACTTTATTCTGTAATGGTCTCAGTCTTTACTTTTATTTTAACTTCTCTAAGGTCTACATGCTCCTAGTAAGCTGCCTCTATTTCCTTATTATTAGTAAATACTTTACCTACATTAAACTTATTGTCTTTAATATCCGATCTATAAGCTAGTTTATTGGTTTCTCTAAACTTAAATAACTTTGGCTCCTACGGCCAATAGCTTATACTATACTTAGCGTCCTTATAAATTTAGCATGTGTTATTATAACAAAACGCGAAACTGTTAATTAAACATTCTTTTATTCCTTATAGTGCACCATTATCCCTCTATATATATATGTCTTCTATTAGTCTAGTTCCCTTTACTACATAGTTACTTTAACTACCTCTATAGTCTCTAGCAAATAACCCTATTTTCTATAATTTATATAAGCTCTATCTCTAAACCACTAGCTTTATTATAGAGTCCGCCTAAACATCTTCTGCTATTAAAATCCCTAGTTTAGCCTCTGCTCCTTAGTCCTATAATTACTAGATCCTTAACCTCTAGGTTTCTATAGTTTCTTACTCCATCTTTTAGATTCTTTAATACCACTTAGGTCTATTAGCTCTGCGCTATACCATAGTTTTTAACTCTATATCTATTATTGCGTACTCTACGCCTTATATAACTATAGAACTCTATCCTAACCTTTCTTAGCCTACTCCCTTTAGTAGATCCTATTATTAATCTTAATTGCTTAATTAATTAGTTCCCTTAGGGTGTCCACATCTTCTATTAGAATAATTATGTCCTAAGACTTTAGCCTTAAGTCCCTATTTATACTATGCCATAAGCGCCTTATTATTCTATTTAACCTATGCTAAAAGTGTCTAAAACTATATTGTATACTCTATTGCTAAAGTTCTTTATGTTAAGCTCTAAAGCTTTATTTCTGCTATAGTTACTGCTTCTAGATCTCTAAATATCTGTATAAGTCTTATTACAAATCCCTTCTAGCTTGCGAATATATACCTAACTTCCGGGTTTGTAGTTGCTAACCTGTTCTTTTATACTTTAGTAAGGTAAGGTTTAAACCACTCTAATACTCTTCCTAATAGGAACAGTCCTATATAGACCACTTAGTTTATAGGTATAGCTAGCTTTACTCCTTCCTGCTATATTTTAAAGCTTATTTATATAAGGAACCCCTTAAGCCTGGACTTCTCTCCTATAAACTATTTAACTAATAGTAGCTTAATCTTTAAAGCTCCGATCCCATTTAGTTGTTCTTTAAGTATTACATTATTATTTATTAACTGGTTAACTACTTCCTGCAATTAACCTATTGTAACTACCTATAAGTCAGTATCTGCTATACTGGTGTCATTACCTAACGTAGTTGCTGCCGTAGATGGCGTCGTGACTAGTGCTTTAGGTAGCATATTATTTAACTTTATTAATACTATAACTAGGTAGTGAATATATAACGGAACCTTATAGCAGTAACTACGGTGGGTTCTATTAATGGGCTAGTATATAGGTAAATAAAAAGTTAATAATATAATAATAACTAGTGGAGTAGTTGCCTAATAGATTAACTCTAATTGTATTCTAAGATTTACTATAAAGAGAGAACTATCTAGATAGGGACTATGGTCCTTTAAATATATAACCTAACTCCTAAGAAATCCCTTCGCTCTATAAGGTACGTATACTCTATCTGCTCTATATAGATCCTATAGATTACACAGATTATATAGATTATATTATATAACTCGGTTACCATTCCTCGTTATATAGTTCTACCGTGTAAGGGCACGAAGAGCCTTCAGGGTAGATTCGAAGGAACAATATAAATTCTATCTAAATCTAAGGGTATAGCTCTTGTAGAGAATAAGACGTTGCGTAAAGAAGAGAAAGGAATAACCAGAGAATCT
>Ga0307507_10004266_pt1 | contig 25785 bp, 11 predicted proteins | sample 7_EM_MG_FD_207223 | JGI IMG/M metagenome (GOLD analysis project Ga0307507, IMG submission 207223) | Populus trichocarpa ectomycorrhiza microbial communities from riparian zone in the Pacific Northwest, United States - 7_EM | ecosystem: Host-associated > Plants > Roots > Unclassified | place...
TACTTTCTTTACCTATTTCTCTAATATCTCTTCCCTACTTTAGGGTTGTTAGTTTATTCTCCTATAAGGCGCCCTAGGGTCCCTCTATAGTTTATTTAGGCGTATCTTAATATACTTTATAACATTAGAGTTATATTTACTTTACGCCCTTTATATTACAGCGGCTTTAATATATAGTTATAGAGGGGGAATATTGGCTTCCTTCTTAAGCAGTACTATGGCCGTTTGCTTATACCCGCCTATTATACTCTAGAGGCAGGCTGTTTAGACCTTTTAGAGTAGTTTAAGGAGTAATTTAGGGGGGCCCTTTTTAGTTTCTCTAATGGCCTAAATACTGGATCTATATATTATAGTTAGCTGGACAACTGCTATATATAGTAGGCGTAACCTCTAGAAGTATAGACCCTATATAGAATTAACGATCCTAGATAATATAATATACTATGCTTAGCCCTTACGGGCCGCTTATACCACATATACGCTCCACCAGAGCTTACTGTCTACCCATACTTCTAATACCCTTAGGCCCTAAACTGGTTAACCCCTAAAGCCTTAGATATAGATTATATGCTAAAGATTTATAGATTAGTTATATTTTCTTATAAAATGGATTAGCTAGTATTTCTCTAGTAAAAATTAGACTCTATATCGTCTTGCCCATTCTATATAGATGTTATAGGCTTTCTCTAGTGTTCTACAGTTCTCTACGGCTATTAGCCTATATATAATTAGGTTTATATTATTAACGAAGCCTATCCCCTGGGTCACCCCTTCCTTAAAGGTATTAAGTAAGTTGCTTATAAAGAAAAGAAAGAGTATAGGCAAAAGAGGTAATCCTTATAGTATACCTATTATAACTGCAATAGGGGGGCTCTAGTATCTGCTAAAGACCGGTAATATTTCTTTCTGGCCTATAAACCCTTAAATAAATTATATAATCTATTCTAGGAAGCCCTTTGCCCTAAAGATATATAGGAGGCGCTTATAGGGTATATTATTGTAGGCGCTACTAATATCTAGGCTAAGTATTAATACTATAAAGTCCTTACGCATAGCCTATGCAGTTTTAATAGTAGCAGTGAGTAGTATAAGTGCTAATAGTGTTAAGCAATTCTTTCTTGCCCCTATTTAGCTTTATGGTAGTAGGGTATATTTCTCTACCATATCTGCTATATAGTCCGCTATAACCTTTTCTAAGATCTTGCTTAGGGTGTTTTCTAAGGCAATAGGGCGGTAGCTTTCTGGGATTAAGTAGTCTGCTTTACCTTCTTTTTATAAAACAACTGTCATTATAGATCTTCTAAGTTATGGGTAGTAGCCTATTATAAAGCATGCTCTGGCTATATCTATAAGCTAAGGTGCTATAAGTAGACTATAGGTCTTTAAGGCTTTGTTTAGGATCCCATCTAGTCCTAGTACTATATTATTTAAGAGGCAACTAATAGTTCTAGCCATTTTTTTGGTTGTTATATCGCTGTTAACCCTTAAGCGAGTTACTAGTGTTTCGCCAGTAATATTACTAAGGTCTACTAGAGCTAGTTAGGGGAAAAATCTTTCTATAAGGATCTTCGCCTTCTTATTATTGTTGCTTATAGCCTATAGTTCGCCTACTCTTTGTAGGGGTAGTAGGTATAGGTCTTCTGCTAGGCGTCCCGCCTTTTTTTTTTACCCATCTTGCTATAGTCTAAAGGCCCTTATTGTAGGGGATGCTCGGGTTAGTAGTATATTCATTTATAAACCATCTCCAGTTGTTTCTTACTTTTTTTTAGGGTATTCTTTAGCTGGTTTCTTATATCTTTATATTGTCTCTTGTCTTTAGGGTTATAGCTATTTATATATTTCCTTCTTGCTTGTTATTAGCTAGCTATAAGAACCGCGCATTATGCGGACTATATATATTACGCATAGGGGCCCGGTTTTAAGACTGGGCAATGCTCTTCTAGCCCATTTTTAATTACTGCCTGGATTCTTTTTAATCTTCGGTTAATTTCCTTAGGGGTAGCTAATAAGCCTTACTCGTTTAGTATTAGGTGGATTTCTTCTAGGTCTTAAAGTTATTATTTAACTATATTAAGGAAACTGTCTGTCTTAAGCTTCCTTATTGCGTATCTTTTACTATTTAGTTGCGCCTTAATATCCAAATCTAGCTATATCTGGATGGGGATATAGTCTAAGGTAAGTGCCTATTCTTCTTCGGGGATGCACCTTTTAAGTCTCTAGTATAGGCCATCGTCCATAAATATAAGGTTAATTGTACTTCTGGCGGTGCCTTATTGCCACGTAATTGCTCCTAGGGGAGTAGCTAGCTGAAGGCCCCAGATATCTATAGCTCTTAGTAGTACTCTACCTATCATTTAGCAGCGATATAGATACCCCCCTACCGCGGGTAGTAGAGGTTTATATCTCCTAATAGGATAGACTCTATACCTTCGGTTTCTAATAAGCTTATTACTAATATAATATTCTCTATTTATAGGCCCCTTTAACCCTAGGGTTATACACATTAATAATTTATACCGGTCCCCTATATGTCTAGATTGTTATAACTGCAATATCTAGGTTAACTGCTTGCTATAATTATAAGGACAGGCTAACAGCCTTACTAATTATAAAGTACACATATATAGCTGCTTTTGGTTTATATAGGAGCTAGAATCCTTGGGGGCAGTATATTAATTATATATAGGTATTATAATACGGCTCTTATATAGCAAGGATATAATGTTTCTCTGGGTCTAGACTGTCTAGTAGGGGCCTTACAAGGCAGTGGTTTATATTGCCGCAGTTGTACTATATAATGGATAGGTGGCGGACCCCCGGCGAGGGTTGTTCAACTCTTCTTTGTTCTTCGCTTCCTGTCACGGAACCCCACCACAGGGGCCTCCATAGGAGAGCCCCGTGCTCTCGCGTACACCTCGCGTACAGCTTACGTCAGCTACGCGTAGGTACATTACCTCCTTACGCCCTTGACCCTTACGATCGATCGCGCAACGTCTTGTAAACTCCTCGAATATATACGTTCTGTAGCCACTGCCTCCGCCCCGTGACATTACGTTGCGCCTTTTTTACCACCGACACCTAGTCTACGACTAATTCTACGTCTCTACGATACCGTAGGCGCTGCTAGAAGCAATATATCTACAAGCAACTTCGCACCATAATAGTAAGACGATATTCCTTACTAGCCACTATGTTAAGCCTAAAGAGCAACCTAATACCCTAACCTAACCTACAACGTCAATTAATCCCAGGAGAATTTAATTTATTAACCCTAGCCTTAACCCCTAAGGGTAAGCCTAGCGGCTTAAAAGAGTTACAACTACGAGTAACCCCGAGCATCCAGCACCACCTTAAAGACGATAAGAGTTAACCAGCCTAGCAGAATAGGTACACCCCTATTAGTACAGGTGGCCACAGCGACGACCTTAACAAGATAGACACCAGCAATATCTTATCCTTTATTAATTACACAGCTACGGAAAAGTAGCCAGAAGGGCAGCCACCTATTAAGATCGAAATACGAGACGCCGAGATGTTTATATAAATGGTAGCACAAGAACCTGACAAATACTATCGCCTTCTACAGAACTACTACCTAAAGCTTATATAAGCCGAATTGCGTGCTGCCTAAGACCACGATATTATCTAAGACTTATAAGCTAGTGAGGCACTTGCTAATAACACATGCTAAGAGACTAAAGATGACCTCCGTATATCTAAGCGCGACGTCCAATAACTAAAGAAAGTTAAGATTGTACTTATTGCTAAGGTTACTGAGAAGTAGGGCATAATTAAATACCTATAGTCTTAGCTTAATAAGCACATCCGTAACAATACCGAGTACCTCTTTACTATGTACTATACTACCTAAGCCTCTATGCCTCTGGCAACCTCACCCACCCAACGCTTAGCTGAGGGTTAGCGTTAAGCAGCTTTACCTAATAGGGACGACTTCTATAACAGCGACTGAACTTAAGCTATAGCTATGGGGTCTAATACACGATACCCTAATCCCCCAGTCTTCTAGGGAGACCGTAAGGAATACAGCCACTGGAAGATGTAAATCTGCGAGAAACTAACCTAGAGCGCCTACCTCTTCCCCAGGGAGGATGCTAAGATTGGTTATATTATTGGGCGTATAAAGGGTACCCTATTTAATAGACTCTTCGCCTAATAGGAGACCAATGGCCCCTGGAAGTGGCAGTCCTACTAGGAGGTCCTTAATAATCTTGACCTAATATATCGCGACCACAACCTAGTGGCTACCAGTTAAGCTAAACTACGCGCCCTAAAGATAAGTCCCATTAAGTCATTTAACAAGTTCTATGTTAAGTTCTAGGAATACACTGGAGTCCTCTTTTAAGACGACGCTAAAGACCAGGAAGACCTCCTTAAAAGGTCACCTATCGCCTTAGTTACGCTGCCGCTAGTCACAATTACAATAACGTATATAGCATGGTGGCAGCCTTATGGAAGATTGAACGACGGCTAAATTAGATCTTCACTGCTAACCCTTGCCCAAAGGCTCCTATATAGAAGCCCTCTGGGCTAACCACACCTATATACACTAGGTCACCGACGCCTACTATAAATACTATTACCGGAGCTAATATTAACCTCTCTATACTAGCCTTTCTATGTAAACTCCTAGACGGAGAGCGCGAGCTACTTTAGAAACTAGGGCGCTGCTATAAATGCCGTTAAAAAGGCTATTATTGCGAGAACCCGAACTGCCTAATAGCTAGGTTTGGTAATCGCCGCCTAATACCTAACTTTATACCTTGAACACCAAACACCTCGCTATGCACCGCTACCGTACAAGACGAAGACGCAGTAATAGCAGTAGGGTTGGATACGGAAGCGGAAAACGCCAAGTCCCAGCCCTAAGTTGCGGGTTGGGATGCCCTGATAATAGAGGGATCTATATATCGGCCTACTTAATAGATAACTTAGTAAAGATAAACGGACGGAAATAAATAGTTTTACCTATAATAGGAACTACTACTAAAAAACAATACAAAAGCCGTTCTATAATTGATTGCGGAGCTACTAATAAATTTATAAATACCTAATTTATGCGCACTTATAACCTACCTACCTTACCCTTTACCAAAGCCCGCGCCCTATAACTCGCTGACGGTAGTTATACCGTATAGAAGATTACCTATATGGCACAACTCTACCTAGATATAAATAGGCACCAGGAAGAGCTCTGGGCCTATATTACACCACTTACCAACTACCCTATTATCCTTGGAATGAACTGGCTTAAGTAGCACAACCCTATTATTAACTGGAAGAAAAGAGAAGTGACTTTTAACTCTAACTACTGCAGAGAGACCTGCCTAGTGTATAGCCTAGCCGCCTCTACCTACTCCCTAGGATATCAACCCAAAGAACCTCTGATTACACCACCCACGACCAACTATTACCATATTAGTGCCGCAGCATTCTACCGCATAGCACAAAGGAAGAGCTGGGTCGTTACAGCAGCCTCCCGCTTACGGCTATACAAACTTAATAAAGAACAGGATTACGTCCTTTATAGCAATAGGATAGATCTGGGGGACCTCCTAGAGGACAACACGCCTGTAAAACTTAATAAACTCTTAACCTCGGACCTTAAGAAGTTTATAAAGCTTAAAAAGGGACTTACTAATAAGGAACTCCGCAAGCTCCTCCCTAAAAGGTACTACGACTTTACCGACATATACTTATAAAAGGGCGCAGATATACTCCCCCCATATTAACCTAACGACTATGCCATTAATATTAAATAAGGAAAAATGCTATTTTATAAGAGACCCTACCTAATGTTAAAAGACGAACTTTTAGTTGTAAAAAAGTATATTAACGAGCACCTTAATAAAGGGTTTATTTGTCCCAATATATCACTAGCAGCCGCCCCTATCCTTCTCGCTAAGAAGCTAGGAGGAGGTATCCAATTCTGTGTTAACTATAGAGGACTTAACGCTATCACAATTAAGAACTAATACCCAGTACCGCTTATACGTAAGACCCTTAAGCGGCTTAGTTAAGCCAAAATCTATACTAAGCTTAATATCATCGCCACCTTTAACCATCTTCGAATATAGGAAGGTAATAAATGGAAAACCGCATTTATATTACGCTTTGGCTAATTCAAATATACCGTCATGCCCTTTAGCGTATGTAATGGCCTAGGTACCTTCCAAAGCTATATTAATAACGCCTTACGGGACTACCTTAACGACTTCTGCTCGGCGTACCTAGACGACATACTTATTTACAGTAATGACCCTTCTAAATATATTAAGCACGTTCAAAAGGTCCTATAGCGCCTTAGGGAAGCAGGACTTTATATTAATTTAAAGAAGTACGAATTCTTAGTTACAGAAGTAAAATACCTTAGACTAATTGTTACTATTAAGGGTGTCCGTATAGACCCCAAGAAGGTATATATAATTACTAAATAGCAAGCCCCTAACTGCATTAAGGACGTATAAGCCTTCCTTGGTTTCGCCAACTTCTACCAGAAATTTATATACAACTTCTTAGGCGTAATAGCACCACTTACAGCAATAATGCGAACGAAGGGCCTTTCTATAAAAGAAAGAAAAACGCACCTACGCTTTACCTAGACGCCTGACTATAAGAAGGCGTTTTAAGACTTTAAAAATGCCTTTACTAAAGCACCTATCCTAGCTCACTTTATACTAGGATAACAACTTTACCTTAAAACCGACTCCTCAGACTATGTTAACGCAGGTATCCTCTCCTAGATTAGTAATAATGGTCTCCTTTACCCAGTCACATTCTACTTGTCTAAGCTTACACTATAAGAGTGTAACTATAAGATCTATAATAAAGAACTCCTTGCGATTATATAAGTGTTTAAAGAATTCCGACTAGAACTCTTCTTAGTAGAACCTGACCAGCTAACTAAAGTCCTTACGGATTATCGCAACCTTAAGTACTTTATAACCACGAAGCAGCTAAACTAACGCTAAGTATATTGGAACGAGTTCCTCTCCGGTTTTAACTTCAAAATTGTATATAGGCTAGGAGTATAAGGCACTAAGCCTAATAGCCTAATACGCCGCTTATAAGATCTTCCTTAGTTAGAGAATAACCCCTATAATTAGTTCTAATAGTAGATAATCCTAAAAGCAAGAAACCTGGCCCCTGGTATACTACCTATAACAGAACCATCTGCACCTTAGCTTTATGCTACGGACTTAAAGCCGCCCCCTAAAATTAACGAGCTTATTACTGCTATATACAACGTCTCTATTAACCCGTTATTATACCAACTTATTACCGCGAAAACTGCTAGCGTCCATAAGCCACCCACTAGCCTCTGAAACTTAGGCCAAATTAATATAGCAGCCTTAGAAGTAAAGGAGAATAGACTCTACTATAGAGGTTATCTATTTATCCCCAATTTAGAAGATCTATAACAGCAACTAATCTAGATGGCCTACAACCTCCGGTCAAGCGGTCACCTAAGCAGAGGAGGAACTTATAAACTTCTTAGCCGATACTACTTCTGGCCTAAGATAATAGACTTAGTTAAACGCTTTACAAGTACCTACCATAGCTGTAAGTGCGCCAAGGCCTTTTGCACTAAGTACTAAGGATTACTATACCCGCTACCAATCCCTATACGGTGGTGGGCAGATATAGCTATAGACTTTGTTACTAACCTACCACCCTATAAACGGTATAGTTATACCTATAAGAACATCCTAATAATAATATGCTGACTTATAAAGGAATATTACTACGTCCTAACTGAAGGCATAGCCGTTAATAACGTCGCAGATGCTTTTCTTCGCGAAGTCTACCGACTACATAGGATACCCGACTCCATTACGTCCAACTGGGGCACGCAATTCGACTTTGACCTATGGAGATAGATCTATTAACGTCTTAGTATCTCCGTTAAGATGTCTACATTATTCCACCATAAGACTATAGGACAGCCAGAAAACGCCAACGCCAGTATAAAGGCGTATTTACGACAGGTCGTTGCCTATGGCCAGGACGACTGGGTAGATTACCTCCAACTAAGTAAGTTTGCAGCCAATAACCACGTCTTAGCCACTATAGGACTTACTCTGTTCTTTACAAACAAGGGTTATCACCCCTAATCTAGCATAGAGCCACCAGAACCTATTAATAAGAAACTGCTATATAGAAAATGCCTTAAGATGCTACTTGCTGACCAGTATATAGACCGTATAAAAAATCTACTCAACTATTGCAAGGGAGAAATGGCCTGGGCTTAAGCAAAGTAGGCCTACTTCGCCGACCATTATAGAACGCCACCACCGGAGATACGTGTTGGCGACTGGGTATGGCTAAATGCACGCAATATCTCTATGCAGAGGCCTATAAAGTCACTTAATTATAAGAATCTCGGCCCCTATTAGATTAAACAAGTCATTAATAGGGGAGCTGTATATAAGCTAGAGCTCCCGCCTGCCCTAGCCACCTATGGGATATGGCCTGTATTTTACCTATAGCTACTATACCTTCACTAGCCTAACCCCTTACCGGGATAGACATAGCCTAAACCCCCACCAGTACTAATCTGAGACGAGAACGAAGACGAGAACCACAAGGAGTGGACCATTAAACAAATTATCAACTCTAAATACTTTGGTAAAGGCAGAGGACGGTGGCTCCACTATAGAGCTACCTATATAGGATTCGACATAGATTAACCAGAATGGCAACTATAGGAAGACTTCGAAAATGCAAAGGATTTAATCAGTGACTTTCACCACGCAAACCTATAGAAACTGGGCCTAAGCAGAGATTTCGTGCCTAATCCTCTATGGGAGCCCTTACAGAGTTAAACTATTGTACACTGCCATATAAGGGCAAATTGCCGTTAGATTGCCGCAGATTACCACAGATTACTATTATGTGATAGCAAAGTGCGATCACGTGACTGGAAAATCGTTGAGATGTCCAGGAACTTTAACCGCTAGTTAAAGTTATCTAATTGGTTGAATTCTTAGGTGCCAAGCCTCATCACATAACGTTTTTGTAAAGCCTTTAGCGATATTCCCTTTTCTTCTCTATACCCAAAATGTTCCTTTTACATGTATATAGTAACCACAGCGTCGCCGGAGCTCCGCCTCTATAGGAGGGGGGATAGTGTCACGGAACCCCACCGCAGGGGCCTCCATAGGAGAGCCCCGTGCTCTCGCGTACACCTCGCGTACAGCTTACGTCAGCTACGCGTAGGTACATTACCTCCTTACGCCCTCGACCCTTACGATCGATCGCGCAACGTCTTGTAGACTCCTCAAATACATACGTTCTGTAGCCACTGCCTCCGCCCCATAACACTTCCTCTGTTTTTACTTTCTCTAGGATTTTTAGAACTTCTGTCTTTTATATCTACACCCTAGTCGCTACTTATTTTATATAGGGCTTTCCATTCCCGTGTCTTATATTCCTACTAGCGCTTCTATATCCAAATCTATTATCGTCTCCGGTTCTTCCCCTGGTCTTACTAGTTGGCTTTATGCCCTTTATAGGTCGGCTGCGAATATTAAATTTACCGCGTTTAGTCTAATTCTTAATTGTTTTAGTCTTAAGCTTGCTATAGCTGTCCATAGGGGTCTTCTTATAGGGCGTTCTCTCCCTTATATCCCCTATAACCCTTATGTCCCTATTTAGTCTAGTAATATCGCGCGGCGTCGCTTCTGGCCTATTAAGGCTTAGGATAGCTGGCCCAGCCCCCTAGTATTAAAGGTAGGGAACGCCAGGAAGGCACCTGCGTCCCCCTAGCTTATCGCCTGTTATTTCTATTTATATAACCTAGCGTGTAGTTATTCCCGCAGCTGTTAAGCCCTTACCTTCTATCTCCTATATTTAATATAGTCTACTCTCTTCTACGCCTTATATATGCTTCGGTAACAGTTTACGCATTTTATTTAGTCTTAATTTAAGTAGTGTCTTGTATTATAGGGGCCTGTATAGTAGCCGCAGCACACCTATACTGCGTATATAGATTAGGTATGTCCCTATTATACGCAGCAATAGCATCGTTCTAGGCGTAGTTTATAGTTATAGAGCCTTATATTATATATAAGGCCATTTATAATTATTCCTTTTTAGATAAGGAGTTTTTACATTTCTGGTGTATATGTGCTGACAATAAGGGAGCCATGTATTTAACTAGCGTCTCCCTAGCGAGTCTCTAGCAACTCTTATATCCTCTCATTATTTTTATTATATACTTAGATTGCATTTTCCTGTCAAAGCCATTAGATTTGGGTAATCTCAAGTCCCAGTATAAGGCGTTCCGTATATTTTACTATCTCCTATATTACGGACAGCTTAAGTACGATGTTACGACTACTTGGAGAAGAGTTGGAGGAAGCTAGTTGGTTGATATAGGCACGGTCCAGGATGGATCCGGTGGAACCATATGACGAGGAATGGTAGCCGAGGTCACGTAATGTGATCTATATAATCTGTGTAATCTGTATAATCTATAGGACAGAGTAGATAGAGCAGACAGAGTAGACAGAGCGAAGGGATTTCTTAGGCGTAAGGTTGTGTATTTAAAGGACCACAGTCCCTACCCAGATAGTTCTCTCTTTATAGTGAATCTTAGAATACAATTAGAGTTAATCTGTTGGGCAACCACTCCACTAGTTATTATTATATTGTTAATTTGTTCTTACTTACATACCTAGCCCAATAATAGGACCTACCATAGTTCCTGCTACAAGGTTCTGTTATATATTCACTACTAAGGTTACAGTATTAAATAAAATTAAACAACATGCCACCCAAAGCACCAGTTGCAATAACGTTGACGGCAGCCACAACCTTAGGGCCAGGTAATACCAGTATGGACAATAGGGATTCTTAAGTGGTTACGCGAGGTTAGTTATAGGAAATGGTTAATCACTTATAAGATAATAGTAGGATACTTAAAGAACGCATTAATAGAATTAGAGCAGTAAAGATTAAGTTACCTTTAATTAAACGGTTCTTAGGAGAAAGGTTAAAGCTTAAGGGATTTCTTATATAGATGCACTTCAAGGTTATATAGAAAGAAGCAAAGTTAGCAATATTGTTGGATTAAGTAGCCTATATAGGATTGTTCCTAATAAGGAGGGCACTTAAGTGGTTTAAACTATATCTTACGGAGATATAAGCTAATAGCATAATAACTACCAACTAAGATGTATGGTATATATTTGCCAGTTGGAACGGGTTCGCGGAATAACTAATACAGATATTTAGAGGCCTAGAATCTATAACCATAGCAGAACAAAAGCTTCAGAACTTAGTATAACGCACTTTAGTAATTGAGTATATAACGCAGTTTTAAACACTAGCTATATAGGTTAAGTGGAACAATAGGGCGCTTATAGCACAGTATAAACAGGGACTTAAGGTTAAAGTCTAGGACGTAATTATTCTAATAGAAGATGCGGATACTCTAAGGGAGTTAATAGACTAGTTAATAAAGATTAATAATAGGATCTATTAAAGGGAATAAGCTAAGAAAGGGTAAGATAAAGTTCCATAGTTGTATAAGGCGTAGAGTATGTAATAACAGATATAGAGCCAAAAACTATAGAATGGTGCAGAGCTAATAGACCTAAGTGGTACCAAAGAAACCTGAAGATGGGAAAAGAAACTATAGAAACCTAAAGGTTAAGGATCTAGTGATTAAAGGACTAAGGAGTAGAGGCTAAACTAGGGATCTTAGTAGTAGAAGACGTTTAGGCGGACTCCACAGCAAAATTAGTGGTTTAGAGATAGAGCTTATATAAATTGCAGAAAACAAGGTCATTTTGCCAGAGACTGTAGAGGTGGTTAGAGTAACTACGTAGTAAAGGGAACAAGGCTAGCAGACGGTATGTATATATAAAGGGACGACGGTGCACTGTAAGGAATAAAAGAGTGTTTAATTAACAGTTTTGCGTTTTGTTATAACAACATATACTAAATTTATAAAGACGCTAAGTACGGCGTAAGCTATTAGCCGTAAGAGCTAGAGTTAAGAGGACTTAAAGGAACTAGAGAGTTAGACAAAGAATAAGATTAACTCTATAAGCTAGATTGAGATGTTATAGCAATATGCGGATAAAGATTAGCAACGATGACAATGGAGTTAAAGTACTTATTAATCACTAGTAACAAGGACGAAAAGGAGGCTAACTGGGAGCACTTAAACCTTGGTAACGTAACAGAAGCAAAGACTGAGACCATTACGGAACGAGGTTCAGTAACGGGTATTATAACACCGTTGGATACGATTTCTATTGCTTTATAAAATAAAAAGAGTAATGTTTAAAAGAAACTAAGCAAGCAGATAACTACTAGTGCTAGCTTATCACTTAATAAAGGCAAAAGGCTATAGGCTTAAGATTCTTAAGACAAGATGTAAGACGCTTAAGATTCTTAAGACGAGATAAGATATACCTAAGGACCCACAACGGACAAAAACTAATGGGAAAGGGCAGCAACTTAGTTTAGTGACAAATGAATGAGTACAGGACGCAAGTTTAAGAACTATAAGTTTAGGGAACGAATAAGAACGTCAACAATTCTAGGTAAATGCAGTGTTTAGCCTAAAGATTGAAAAGTTAATACCAGGATTAAAAAGTAAGATAACTATAAGGATCTAGCTGCAAGACGCAGAAAACAAGAAACTATGGATAAGTTTAGATAAAGAATCATTGCATAGTAAGAGCAAAAGCTAGATAAGAGATTAGCTATACCAGGTTATATAAGGGACAAAGCACCCATACAAAGAGTTACTAATAGGCTAAGTACAGGGACACCTAGGGTAAAGTAGTTAAATAAACTGGAATAAGAAGAGGATCTAGATATTCTAACTAGGTTCGAAGAAAAACATACCAAAGGATGTCACAACGTAGTGATAATAAGGTACTTTCTAACAGACAAACCATATACACTAAACCAGTTATATAGAAAGTGGTATAGGCAATGACACAACGATAAATAGGAAGATTTTTATATATAGCTAGATAAAAAAGTTGTCTAAAACCAACCCATTACGGAAAAACGCATAAGTTATATTAAAGGAGTGTTAATTATAACGTTAAGGAACCTGGAAGAAGGATCTAGGGACTAGAAAAGTAAGCAACAAATCTTAGTACCTGTAATAGAGATACTAGTAGTCAGGTTAACTAGGTATAGGTTTAAACTTAAGAATAAAGACAAACTAAGAGTTGACCTAAAACATGTAGCGCATTATATACTATTATGGATAGCTTGTATAGATAATATATGCAATATACACAGAGCACTAAAAGATAAGAACCGGAAGTACTTAGTAAGGATATATTAGGCACTAGAAGAGAAGCGGTTTAGGGACGCTAAGTATATATATAGATGGCACCTAGTAGAAGTATAAGGTTAGGGGGACTTAATACTTTAACCAGGAAGATTCCTTACGGAAGAATACCTAGATAGATAATAGTGGTGGGAGTACCTAGAGAACACTTATTTATGGCATATAGAGGAAAAGAAACGAACTAAGTATTAGCTTAAGTTAGACTAAGTATAATCAGGATCTAGCAGCTAATAGTTAGGAAAAGGGGAGGCATATAGGACCAGAGGGAACTAGTGTTAGAGCCTTAGACCCTTAAAGGAATTTAAGGACAACACCTAAATTTATAAGCTAAATAGCAAGATTAATAGTTTAAAGTATTAGTAGATAGTAGAGCAATAAGGAACCATATATCACCAAAGGCAGTAGAAAGGATGGGGTTACTATACAGATAAAAGGAACACCTATATCTACTTATAACAATTTTAGGAGATTAGATAGCCTATAGAGGAGGTATTATCAATCTTAAAATAGGACCTATTTAGTTAACTATTAAAGGGAGACCAGTCAGAGTGTCTTTTAATATCCTACTATTAGGACAGGATAAGGCAATACTAGGAATACCTTAGTTACAGGAGTACAATCTAAAGATTAATTGGGTTACAGGTTAGGTTAATATCAGAAATACTTAATAACACAAAGTGTAACAGTAAACCAAGTTGGTATAGTACCAAGTCGGAGCAACGTACAAAGAGACTAAGTAAGGCTTAAGTTATGTACCAAAGAGATACCGCAAGTATAGTAAAAAGTTATAGTTACCAGAAAGTAAAAAGCTGTTAGAGCATGTAGTATGGGACTATAAAATAGAATTAGAAGAGGGAATAAGTCTAAAGTTCTTTCCAATTTATAGGCTTACTAAAACAGAGTTAGTAGCGCTTAAAGAGTTTATCCAGGAGAACTTACGCAAGGGATATATTAGACCATTATAGTTATTAGCAGGATATCCAGTACTATTCATCCCAAAGAAAAATAGAAAACTTAGGATGTGTATAGACTATAGATAGTTAAATAGCATTACTAGGAAGGATAGGTATCCTTTACCCTTAATTAGCAAAATCTAAGATAGGATAGGCAATGTGAAGATCTTTATAAAGATAGATCTAAGATAGGCGTACCATTAGATTAGAATTAAGGAAGGTAATAAGTGGAAAGCAGCTTTTAGGTCAAAGGAAGGACTATATAAGCCATTAGTTATACAATTTGGACTTATAAACGCACCAGCAACATTCTAAAAGCGAATTAATAGTGTATTAGGAGAACACTTAGATGAATTTGTTATGGTATATCTTAACAATATTATCATCTACTTAAAAAGTAAGGAAGAACATAGAGAATATATCAAATAGGTTTTAAAGAGACTATAAGAAGAATAGATGCTAGTAGCAATTAAGAAATGCAAGTTCTTTACAAGGAAAACTGATTTTGTAGGATTTATTATTAAACTAGGAAAAATTAGTATAGACCTAAAGAAAATAGAAGCTATAGTAAGTTGGTAAGAACTAAAGAACGTTATATAGTTAAGATCGTTTCTAGGGTTTTGTAACTACTATAGGAGGTTTATAGCATAGTGGTTAAAAAGCATTAAGCCGTTTACTAGGCTAACAAAGAAAGAGAAACTATAGGTTTGGGGTAGTAAGTAGAAGAAGCTATTTTAAGAACTTAAAGAGTTGTTTACCTAAGAACCAGTTCTCAAGATCTATCAACTAAAGTTAGAAATAGTTGTTAAGATAGATGCATTAGACTTTATACTAGGAGTATGCTTATTACAGAAGCACCAGGACGCATGGCATCTAGTAGCATACTATAGTTAAAAGATAACACCACCAGAGTTAAATTATGACATCTATAACAAGGAGTTACTAGGCATAGTTGTAGCACTTAAGAAATGGAGAGCGTTTTTACAAGGTATAGAGGAACTATTTATGGTTAAAACAGACCATAAGAACCTTATAGGATTCCTAATAACAAAGGAACTCAACCAGAGACAGGTTAGATAGGCAGAAATGCTTACAGAATACTATTTTGAGATTTAGCATACTAAGGGTATAGATAATGCACGAGCAGATGCTCTAAGCAGAAAGGCTAAACTATAAAGTAATAAAAAGCTATTAGGAGCTTTATTGCGAAGGGATTAAGACAGATTAATTAGGTATAATTATCTAAAGATTGCAGCAACTGAGGAAAGTCAGATTTATAAGTCACTAGAAAGTGATTGGATATAAAAGATTTAAGAAGTATAGGCAGAGGATCCGGACTTAGAGCAATATAAAAATAAAGAAGTAATATATATACCTAAGTCTGTTACAGAAGAATTTATAAAGGAATTCTATAAGGGAATAACATAAGGACATAACAGAGCTATAGGCTTAGTGTTAAGACTTTAAAAAGAGTATATTATTTAAGGAATCTAGGGACTAGTAAGGTAAGTTATAAAAAAGTGTTTAGATTGCTAAAGGAACAAACTAACAAGGTATAAGCTATATAGAGGGTTACAACCTATTAAAGTACTAGGAAGACCATAGGAGGTTATATTATAGGACTTTGTTGTTAAGTTACCAAAGTTAAGAGATCCTATTATAGGATAAGATTATAACACAATCTTAGTAATAGTAGATAAGCTTATAAAGTGGGGATACTTTATAGTGTGTATAGAAGAGATATTAGTAAAGGATATTGCTAAAATCTATGTAAAAGAAGTGTTCGCAAGATATAGAGTACTAGATAAGATTATATTGGATAGAGATCTAAGATTTATAGCAGTATTTTGGGAAGTGTTTTTGGCAAAATAGGGAGTTTGTATAGTAACCTCTATAGTGTATTATCCGCAAATGGATAGATAAATGGAAAGACTAAACTAGACACTAGAACAGTATCTAAGGCATTATATTAATTACACATAGAACAATTGGGTATTGTTATTACCAGTTATATAGTTTATATATAATGCAACACCATAAGAAGGAATGGGGACATTACCGTTTAAGGCGAACTATGGATATAAACTAAGAATATTATTATCGCCACATTAAGTAAAGAAAATAAGTAGCACAGCTAAGCAAAGAATGGAGATGTTAATGAACCTTTATACAAATCTTAAAGAAATAGCTAAACTAGTACAAGAACGAATGAAAAGGTACTATAATGCTAGGAGATCTAAGGGACCAGATCTTAAGGAGGGAGATAAAGTGTGGCTACTATATAAAAATTTTAAGAGTTAATAACCAAGCAAGAAGTTGGACTACGTTAGACTAGGACCTTTTAAAATCATATAGAGAATTTTATTAGTTATATATAAGTTAAACTTACCAGCTAAAATAAAGATCTACCCAGTATAATACGTTGTAATGCTAGAACTAGCACATAGAAACGTTAAACCACTAGTGTATAAGGTAGACATGTACAGAGGATAAGAGGAAGACGAATGGCAAGTTTTGAAGATCATTAGTTATAAGGATGTAGATGATGAAATATGGTATAAGGTAAAGTAGATAGGCTATAGCGAGACTACCTAGGAACTACTAAGCAACCTAGAGAATGCTATAGAAAAGGTACAGGAGTATTAGAAGAGAAAGGGTCAGGCAGCATTAATAAGGAAGGATTGCTAAAAAACAAGTTACCTAAGGGGGACCCAAGAGGAGCACCTGCCGAGCTACTTGGAGTTGTTTCCCTCTTAGTTAGGAGAAAGACCGGTCTTTTGTTATTAAGTTCCTGTAGACCTTAACGGACAAGTTTCCACTCCTTAGAATGGACCTTCTTACGCACTTTCTTAAGACAAAGCAGACGAGCGTAAGCAGAGGCGTGAGCTTTAAGGGTATAACGCTCCTTATCTCTTACCTGCTTAGCGCGAGTATAATCTTTATCCTGGAGATAACAAATCTCGCCTAAGGCACTTAAGAGCTTATTATTAAGTTTTATAGCGGCAGATTAAACACAAGACCCTATAATAAGTTACTTAGGGAACTTAAAGACTACTAAGAATTGTAGGATGTATATACTTAGCGTTAGAAATGGAACGAACATTGTAAGACAAATGAATATTTGCTTTAGTGCACTCTAAGTAAAAGGACGGTTGTTAGGTAAAAGGGCTTGCCAGCGCAACACAAACTAACCCCTCTTTTGCACAATGAGAACATAGAGACGGCATTACCTTACCCAGCGATAGTATGGAGGAAACTATATACGCGCGACAAAGGGTTAAAGAAGAAGAAGAAGCTTTAGGTATAATAAGCAGAGATATCAACCAGATTGATTAAACGGATATTATACCTCTAGTAGATGACTTGGAGATATTAGGAATCTTTAAGGACAAAGATAAAGAGGAGGGAGATGGTGTTACGGACAGCTTAAGTATAATATTACGACTACTTGGAGAAGAGTTGGAGGAAGCTAGTTGGTTAATATAGGCATGGTCTAGGATGGATCCGGTGGAACTATATGACGAGGAATAGTAGCCAAGGTCACATAATGTAATCTATATAATCTGTGTAATCTATATAATCTATGGGATAGAGTAGACAGAGCAGATAGAGCAGACGGAGCGAAGGGATTTCTTAGGCGTAAGGTTGTGTATTTAAAGGACCACAGTCCCTACTCAGATAGTTCTCTCTTTATAGTAAATCTTAGAATACAATTGGAGTTAATCTGTTAGGCAACCTCTCCACCAGTTATTATTATGTTGTTAATTTGTTCTTACCTATATACCCAGCCCAATAATAGGACCCACCGTAGTTCCTGCTATAAGGTTCCGTTACATCCTATATAGTTACTATGTTATTCGCCTAGCGTCCCTTTTCTACCCTAAGGCTTATAGGAACCGCTAGGACTTTAACTAGGTAGTCTTTATAGAGCACTTTTATACCAATACGTTCTCCTAGCCTGTCCCCTGCCCTTACGGCTCGTTCCTTTACCTATTAGTTCTTTAGGGTGACTCTAATATCTCCGCTCCTTAAGTGTTAGACTATAACGGCGTTATAGACTTCCTTGCGAATCTCCATAAGAACTTCTGTTTCTAATTATCCCCTAAGCCCCTCTGCTTTTCCTATATTTAGTTATATTATAATTATATACCTAGTTATTATTTTAAGGGGGTTGGGTTCCCTATGCTATAAAAGCGCAGCTACGGCAGCCTAGGTGCGGTTCGCCGGTAAAGAGGGGTTTTATTTATTTTTAATTTTGCTTAGCTATTAGAGGATTTAATTAAGGGATTGCTGGAGGGGCGCCTAAGGGACGCTGGACTGGCGGAGCCATTCTACTAGCTGTATTAGTTCGTTATAGCTAACGGTTGCTCCCCCGTAATTACGGATACTAGACACGTCTAATAGGCTTTATATTTTGTCAGATGCCTTCTTAATAGAGGTATTTCCGCTTTATAGTGTGGTATTCGCCTGTTCTTATTATAGAGGGCCATTGCTGGGCGTAGTTCTGGCGGTCGCGCGCGAGTGCAAACCACCGTCGTTTAACGTGTGCCTCCCCTACGATGCAGGCATCTCAGGGGGATTCTCTAGGTGTTTTTCGGAGTTCTTTTTAGTTGGTTTTGGTCTTTTTGGGCCGGGTATAGCAAGAGCTCCTTTTGTTATAATAATTTATAAGGACTTTCCCTAATGACTATAAAGGGGTAGGCTTAATAATTAATATAGAATCTTAAGCCTCCTTCTAGCTTTTTAATAAATAGTATAGGTAAGGTAAATAGAGATTAACTAGGACAAATAAATCCTTTTTCTAGATGCTTATTAAGGTATTATTATATTATAAATAGTTCTTCTTATGATATACCGTATAGCGGACTAAACTTTAGTGTTATATTAGGCTTAAGTTCTATCTTAAAATCGTGCTTATTTTAGTGCGGGGCTAGTTAGTTTACAAATTATTTTTTAAACTTGTTAATTAGATTATGGTATTCTTTAGGTATAAGAGGTTAAGGATAAATATACTATTTTAGTTTTAGTGCTTTCTTAATATCTTCTATAGTTATAGTAAAGATTTTATAATCTTATCTTTTTGCTAATAAAATAAAGGGTGCGGCCTATATTATATAAATTTTAAGAGGGTTTAATAAAACATCTTTACATTCTTTGCTATAATTAATAGTTATAGCTTCGTCGTTTTATTTTAAGGTTTGCGGTAAGGGTAATTTATATTATATTAAATTTAAATAGTTATATATATGTTTGTAGAGTATATAGTGTTTTAAGTAATGGCTTTAGCAGTAAGTTATATAGAACTTTAGCGTTTCTTTAACCCAGCTAATTAAAGGGTCGTGTTGCTTTAGCTATTTATATTTAAGTATAACTTTATATTGCTTTAAGGGTATAACAAATAGGGAGATATGTTTAAGGTATTTGCCTATCCGCATTTTTACTAGAGCGTAGTACGTTATTTCGCTATATATTAAGGGTTTGCTATTAAAGCCTTATAGGCCTTAGGGCTTATTAAGTTTCTTTAAATTTAGGCGTTAAGTTTTTATATAGTTTGTATTAATAAAGCCTATACTAGTAGCTCTGCTATCTATAAGGATTTATACTTCCTTTTATTTTCCTAGTATTTAAATTTTGCTAAGTATATTAAGGGAGTTATATTGTGTATTAGCGCTGGAAGAGCCTAGACACTTATACTCTTCTACTTTTTATCCTAAGGCGTAACTTAGCCTTAGGATAATTTATTTTCTAAGTTAACTAAAGGTAAGATGCTTTATAATATCTAAGTACGATTTATAGAGTGGGTATAATTTAAGGAATAAGTACAGCTTAAGAAATGGGTATGATTTAAGAAACGGAAGGAACTACGGCGGACTTTTTTAAAGGGGTGAGTTCGGCAATGCTTTTAAATATATCCTTTTTTACCATATCTAAAGCATTCTCCATTTATGGCTTAAGTTCTTTATTTATTGGTTCCCAAGGGTATATAGGATTAAGCGGAATTAAGGTCTATAGAGTTATATATAGGGCTTTTGGGTTTTAGAGACGGATCGCACTTTAGGGTATTTTAAACGTAAGGTATAGTTAGCTTTAGAAAACAAGTCTGTTTATTATATTAAAGATCCTTATTAATTTATTAACATACATAGCAACAAGGCACCGCCAGAAGTACGATTGACCTTATATTTATGGACGAAGGCCTGTACTAGAGACTCGAAAGGTGCAACCCTAAAGAAGAATAGGCACTCGCTTTAGACCACATCCCCATCTAGATACAGCTAGATCTAGACATTAAAGCACAACTAAATAGTAAAAGATACGCAATAAGGAAGCTTAAGACAAACAATTTCCTTAATATAGTTAAACAACAACTTTAAGACCTAGAAGAAATCCACCTAATACTAAACAAGCAAGGCTTATTGGCCACCCCTAAGAAAATCAACTATAGACTAGAAAGGATCCAGGCAGCAATTAAAAATAGGCTAGAAGAGCACTACCTAGTCTTATAACCAGGCCCCTACGCGCAATACGCATAGTTCACACAATACGCGGTTCTCGTCGCCAGCCAATAACAAGCAAGAAGGAAATACACAAGCAGCTATAACCCTAAAGATAAGAAATAATACAAAGACACAAAAAACCAGTTAAAGAATACCCTAAAAAAAGAAGTAAGGAATAACTAGAGATAGTTTATAAATAAGTATACTTCTAACCCAAGCCTCCCCCATAATAAAAGCCTTTAGGCTATAGCAAAATGGGCAAAAAAAAAGGCAGGGCGCCTAGTAGAAGACCTATACCTACTACCCCTATAAAGAGCAGGGAAATTATAGGCCACTAATAACAATAATAAGAAGGCAAAGATCTTTATAGAAAGGTTTTTCCCCTAACCAGCTCTAGCAGACCTCAGTAACATCACAGGTAAAACACCAGTAACTTACCTATAGGTTAACAGCGATATAACAATAGAGGAAATAGCTAGAACTATTAGCCGCCTTTTAAATAATATAGTACTAGAACCAGATAGGATTCTAAATAAGGCCTTAAAGACCTATAGACCACTTATAGCACCCTAGCTTGCAGATATAGCCAGAGCATACTTTGCTATAGGCTACTACCTACAACTTAGAAGATTTATAACAACGGTTATCCTATAAAAAGAAGGTAAAGCAGATTACTTAGTCCCAGAAAGCTACTACCCTATTGCCTTAGAAAACACCCTTAGCAAGATCTTAAAAAGGGTAATAGCGGACTATATAGCAGATATAGCTAAGAAACACGCCCTATTACCATAAAGCCAAATAGGGGCAAGAAAGAACCGCTTAACACTATTAGCACTTACACTACTTACTACCACCATTAAATCTGCATGGGCGATACAAAGGGACTTTATAGTATTAATACTTAGCCTAGATATTAGTGGCGCCTATAACAATATACCCTATAAGCGTCTCCTATATATCCTTAGGGCAAAGGGCTTCCTAAAATAGATTATATAATTTATCCAAGGGTTTATAGGCCAGAAAGAAATATTATTAGTCTTCAGCAGATACCAGAGCCCCCCTATTATAGTTATAATAGGAATACCACAAAAATCACCCCTTTTACCTATACTTTTTCTCTTTTTTATAAGTAACCTACTTAACTTCTTTAAGAAAGGGGCGACCTAGGGAATAGGCTTTATTAATAATATAAACCTAATTATATATAGGCCAACAGCCGTAGAGAATTATAGAATACTAGAGAAAGCCTATAACACCTATATAGAATAGGCAAGACGATATAGAGTCCAATTTTTACTAGAGAAATACCAGCTAATCTACTTTATAAGAAAACGCAACTAATCTGTAGATCTTTAGCATATAATCCATATTTAAGGCTTTAGGGGTTAACTAGTTTAGGGCCTAAGGGTATTAGGAGTATAGGTAGATAACAAGCTCTAATAGAGCATATATACAGCGTAAGCGGCCTATAAGGGCTAAGCACAGTACATTACATTATCTAGAATTGTTAATTTTATATAGGGCCTATGCTTCTAGAGGTCACGCCTATTATATATAGCAATTGTCCGGCTAACTATAATATATAGATCCAGTATTTAGGCTATTGGAGAAACCAAAAAAGGCCCCCCTAAATTACTCCTTAAACTACTCTAAAAGGTCTAAATAGCCTACCTCTAAAGTATAACAGGCGGGTATAAGCAAACGGCTATAGCACTACTAGAGAAGAAAGCCAATATCCCCCCCCTATAATTATATATTAAAGCCGCTATAATATAAAGGGCGCAAAATAAACGCAACTCTAATATTATAAAGTATATTAAAACACGCCTAAATAAACTATAGAGGGACCTAAGGGTGCCCTATAAGAGAATAAACCAACAACCCTAAAGTAGGGAAGATATATTAGAGAAACAAGTAAAGAAAGCAGAAGAAGAATAGTGCTACTTTAGGGCCTAGGCCCATATAGAGAAAAAAGGGAGACGTGTAAGAGGCTAATAAAAACAATAGTAAGAGAGAGAAAGGAGCTAAAGTAGAGTATAAAGAAATGCTAGGAAACCATCTACTATAATATAATACTAGTTAGACTAACACTAGAGAGGTATATAGGAGTTAAAGGTATAGAGGCTAACTTAGGCAAGAGGAACCTAAGCCGTAGTATAGTTAACGCTATAGGGGGTAAACACTTAAGGGCTCCAAAAAGGCCTAATAAAGGCAGAAAATATAATAGCAACACTCTTAAAAACAGGAATAATAGAACTAAAAGATTAGCTCTACTAGGTAGGTGTCCTAGTAGGTAGCCTAAAATATAAATATAGCTAGCTAAAATAGACACCAAAATATATAATACTATTATACCCCCTATACACCAACTAAGAAGTAATACTCTTAGTAGCTAGCATAGAGAACTATACTATACTACTCTTAATATAAAAAGGCCTTAAAGCGGTTACCCAGTGGCTTATTAGCTAAAACATACTAGACCAGTTCTAGGTTACAAAGGAAATAGTAATAGAGGGTAAAGGAGCGAGTTATAGGCGCCCCCTAATAACTCTATAGTAGTAGAGTAAAGTTTGCGATACTAGCGCGTCCATAGGCTTATTACGGTAGTAGTGGTTCCTAAGGAGGTTAAAAAGTAAGGTAGAAGAGTACTACCGGTAACTTGTAGGCGCTAAGTAGGTAAGTCCTAAAAGGCGGGGAGATAGATTACGGGGTTTTCTTAAATAGAGTTTTCTCTCTATATGTAAATAAGGAGTAGTCCGCGTGGGCCTAATAGGGATCCAAATCGGACGTTAAGCAATAAATAATAATAATAATAATAATTTATTAACATATTATAGTAAATTTGGATAGGTTTTTTAGCAGTTCTCTACCTACTAACTAGGCTCTAATCTTATCCAATATAGCTTATTAAAGGGTAGTAACTCTAGCGGCTTTATTCCAATCTAGCTTACTAATAAGGCCTAAAAATTCCAAAAAGAAGCTAGTAAAGTCTTGGTTCTATTATTATAGGTTTTTAAGTTTAGTAACAGCTATATATTCGCAGCTAGCATTATTATTATTATTTATTGCTTAACGTCCGATTCGGATCCCTATTAGGCCCACGCGGACTACTCCTTATATACATATAGGGAGAAAACTCTATTTAAGAAAACCCCGTGATCCGTCTCCCTGCCTTTTAGGGCTTACTTGCAAGTTGCCTACAAGTCACCAGTGGTGCTCTACTACCTTACTTTTTGACCTCCTTGGGAACCACTGCTGCCGTAACAAACCTACAGACGCGCTAGTATTATATACTATACTCTACTTCTGTAGAGTTATTAGGGGGCGCCTATTACTTGCCCCTTTACCTTCTATTGCTATTTCCTTTATAACCCAGAACTAGTCTAGCATATTTTAGCCAATGAGCTACTAGGTAGCCGCCTTAAGGCCTTTCTATATTAAGAGCAGTGTATTATAGTTTTCTATGCCAGCTACTAAAAGCATTGCTTTTTAGCTAGTGCGTAAAGGGCATAACAGTATTATGTGTTTTGGTGTCTATTTTAGCCAGCCACATTCGCACCTTAGGCTACCTACTAGAACACCTATCTAGTAAAACCAATCTTTTAGTCCTATTATTCCTGTCCTTAAGAGTGTTGCTATTATATTTTCTGCCTTTATTAGGCCCTCTTAGAGCCCTTAGGTATTTACCCCCTATAGTATTACCTATGCTACGGCTTAGGTTCCCCTTGCCTAAGTCTACCTCTATACCTTTAACTCCTATTTATCTCTCTAGCGTTAGTCTAACCAGTATTATATTATGGTAGATGGTTTTCCAGTACTCTTTTATACTCTACTTTAGCTCCTTTCTTTCCCTTACTATTATCTTTACTAGCCTTTTACGCGTCTCCCTTTCTCCTCTATATAGGCCTAGGCCCTAGCGCCGCACTATTCTTCTTCTACTTTTTCTACCTGTTTTCCTAATATATCTTCCCTACTTTAGGGTTATTGGTTCCTTCTCCTATAGGGCACCCTAGGGTCCCTCTATAGTTTGTTTAGGCGTGTCTTAATATACTTTATAACATTAGAGTTACGTTCCTTTTACACCCTTTACATTACATTGGCTTTAATATATAGTTATAAAGGGGGAATATTGGCTTCCTTCTTAAGCAGTGCTATAGCCGTTTACTTATACCCGCCTATTATACTCCTAAGGCAGGCTATTTAGACCTTTTAGAGTAGTTTAAGGAGTGATTTAGGGGGGCCTTTCTTGGTTTCTCTAGTGGCCCAAATGCTAGATCTATACATTATAGTTAGCCAGATAACTGCTATATATAGTAGGCGTAACCTCTAAAAGTATAGACCCTATATAGAATTAACGATCCTAAATATGGCGATATACTGTGCTTGGCCCTTACGGGCCGCTTACGCCGTATATATGCTCCATTAGAGCTTACTGTCTACCTATACTCCTAATACCCTTAGGCCTTAAACCGGTTAACCCCTAAAGCCTTAGATATAGATTATATACTAAAGATCTGCAGATTAGTTACGTTTTCTTATAAAATAGATTAGCTGGTATTTCTCTAGTGAGAATTGGACTCTATATTATCTTGCCCATTTTATATAGGTGTTATAGGCTTTCTCTAGTGTCCTATAGTTCTCTGCGGCTATTAGCCCATATATAATTAGGTTTGTATTATTAATAAAGCCTATCCCCTAAATCGCCCCTTCCTTAAAGGTGTTAAGCAGGTTACTTATAAAAAAGAGGAAGAGTATAGGCAATAGAGGTAATCCTTATAGTATTCCTATTATGACTATAATAGGGGGGCTCTAGTATCCGCTAAAGACTAGTAATGTTTCTTTCTAGCCTATAAATCCTTAAATAAATTAAATAATCTATTCTAGGAAGCCCTTTGCCCTAAGGATATATAGGAGACGCTTATAGGGTATATTGTTATAGGCGCCGCTAATATCTAGGCTAAGCATTAATACTATAAAGTCCTTTCGCATAGCC
>Ga0307507_10004267_pt1 | contig 25783 bp, 10 predicted proteins | sample 7_EM_MG_FD_207223 | JGI IMG/M metagenome (GOLD analysis project Ga0307507, IMG submission 207223) | Populus trichocarpa ectomycorrhiza microbial communities from riparian zone in the Pacific Northwest, United States - 7_EM | ecosystem: Host-associated > Plants > Roots > Unclassified | place...
CTTAATATGCAATTAACTAACTTAACAACTTTAAAAGCTAACTATATATTTCTTAACACGTAATTAACCTACTTAGCAACTTTAAAAGGTAACTATATATTTCTTGACATGTAATTAAGGTAAAGTTATATGCTATATATTTAACTATTATATATTATCTAATATAATCTTATACAATCTTATATAGTTTTATTACTTAGAGGCTCTGTATAAGGCTCTGCACGAGGCTCTACACAAAGCTCTACACGAAGCTCTACACGAAGCTCTGCGTACAGAGGCTCTGCACGAAGCTCTGCACGAAGCTCTGCACGAAGCTCTGCACGAAGCTCTACGTACAGAGGCTCTGCACGAGGCTCTGCGCGAAGCTCTGCATACGGAGGCTCTACACGAAGCTCTACACGAAGCTCTATACGAAGCTCTACGTACAGAGGCTCTGCACAAGGCTCTGCGCGAAGCTCTGCGTACGGAGGCTCTACACGAAGCTCTGTATTGGGTCCCCGCTATATTCCCGATAGCGTCTACACGTGTCTCTGCCTATGTAGCCGCCTTATTTTTTACCCTTCTTTCCTTCCTTACATCCTCCCTACCTAGGGAGGCACTAGAACGGCAGCCAGCAGAGGACCGTTGCTAGAACTAGATGACTATCGCTAGAACCAGACGACCGTTACCAGAACCAGATGACCGTCGCCAGAACTAGACGACTGTCGCCAGAGCTAGACGACCGTCGCTAGAACCAGACGACAACGACTAGCCAGCGAGCACTATAAACGATTCGATCGATTGATCGAATCAAGGTAGCACAGACAGGTAGGCACAAATAGGGAGATGCTGACGGGTAGGCAGATACAGACAGGTAAGCAGATGCAGACAGGCAAGCAGATGCAGACAGGTAGGCAGATGCTGACGGGTAGGCAGATATAGACAGGTAGGCAGATGCAAACAGGTAGGCGATGCAGACAGGTAGGCAATGCAGACAGGTAGGCAATGCAGACAGGTAAGCAGATACAGACAGGCAAGCAGATGCAGACAGGTAGGCAGATGCTAACGGGTAGGTAGATATAGACAGGTAGGCAGATGCAAACAGGTAGGCGATGCAGACAGGTAGGCAATGCAGACAGGTAGGCAATGCAGACAGGTAGGCAATGCAGACAGGTAGGCAATGCAGACAGGTAGGCAATGCAGACAGGTAGGCAATGCAGACAGGTAAGCAGATACAGATAGGCAAGCAGATGCAGACAGGTAGGCAGATGCTGACGGGTAGGTAGATATAGACAGGTAGGCAGATGCAAACAGGTAGGCGATGCAGACAGGTAGGCGATATAGGCAGGTAGGTAAGTCAATAGGTAGATAGGTAGAAGAGAACCATCGCTATATTATATTAAATTATCTAAAATAATATTATTTATTTTGCTAGCCTTATAAATAGCTTTAAAGTAGCTTTTATTTATTTAAAATATGTTATTAGTATAAAAGAGGTAAATATAATTATGGTTACCAAATGCGCAGATTACTAGTAGGTTACACACAGGTTGCGCGCAGGCTGCGCGCAGGCTGCGTGTCAAAAAAACATAATATAGGCTAGTCGGTCAAGTTGCCAAATGACCTTAACTGCGCGCCAATTGCGTCAACCACCAACCATTAAGGCCATTGAAAGGGTACTATATTTTGCCGATGCTCTTATCTAGCTTTTGCTCTTGCTATACAATAATTCGTTATCTAAACTTATCTATAGTTTCTTATTTTCTATATCTTGTAGCTAAATCCTTAAAGTTATCTGGCTTCTTTATCCTAGTATTAACTTTTTAATCTTTAGGCTAAATACTGCGTTTACCTAGTACTAATGTTCTTATTCGTTCCCTAAACTTATAGTTTATAAACTTACGTCCTATACTTATTTATTTGTTACTAAACTAAATTACTACTCTTTCCCATTAGTTTTTGTTTATTATAGGTTCTTAAGCTATCCTTATCGTGTTTTATAAGTCTAAAGCCTTCCTTATCTCTTTATAAGAATCTTAGACCTATAGCCTTTTACCTTTTATAAGTAGTAAGCTAGCACTAGTAGTCATCTACTTACTTAATTATCTCTAAATATTACTCCTTCCGTCTTATAAAGCAATAAATGCTATATCTAACGGTATTATAATACCCGTTACTAATCCGCGTTCTATAGTAGTTTTAGTCTTTACTTCTATTACATTACTAAGGTATAAGTGCTCCCAGTTAGCCTCCTTTTCTCCTTTATTACTATTAATTAATAAGTACTCTAATTCCATTATTATTATTACTAATCTTTATCTATATATTGCTTTAATATCTTAATCTAGCTTATAGAGTTAATCCTATTCTTTATCTAACTCTCTAGTTCCTTTAAGTCCTCTTAACTTTAGCTCTTACGGCCAATAGCTTACACTATACTTAGCGTCCTTATAAATTTGGTATACATTATTATAACAAAACGCGAAGTGTTTAATTAAACACTCCTTAGTCCTATGCAACATCCCTATATCTACGTTATTATACTCTAATAACCTAGTACCTTTTACCGCGTAGTTACTCTAACCACCTCTATAGTCTTTGGCAAAATAACCTTATTTTCCGCAATTTATATAAGCTCTATCTTTAAACTATTTTTCCTGTTATGGAGTCCGCCTAAATATCTTCTGCTATTAAGATCCCTAGTTTGGCCTCTACTTCCTAGTCCTATAATTACTTAATCCTTAACCTCTAGGTTTCTATAGTTTCTTTATCTATCTCTTAGATTCTTTAGTACTACTTAGGTCTATTAGCTCTACGCCGTTCTATAGTTTTTAGCTCTATATCTGCTAATACGTGCTCTACGCCTTATACAACTGTAGAACTCTATCTTGCCCTTTCTTAACTTGTTCCCTTTAATAGATTCTATTATTAATCTTTATTAACTAATCTATTAAGTCTTATAAACTTTCCGCATCTTCCATTAGAATAATTACGTCCTAGACTTTAGCCTTAAGTCCCTATTTATACTATGCTATAAGCGCCCTATTATTCCACTTAACCTACATTACAAGTGTCTAAAACTATATTATATACTCAATTACTAAAGAACGTTGTACCAAGTTTTAAAGCTTCCGTTCTGCTATAGTTAATACTTCTAGGTCTCTAAATATCTATATTAGTCTCTCCGCAAACTTGTTCCAACTAGTAAATATAAATTATACGTCTTAGTTAGTAGTTATTATACCGCTAACTTATATTTATATAAGGTAAGGTTTAAACCATTTTAGTACTCTTCCTGTTAAGAATAATCCTGCGTACGCCACTTAATCTATAGGTGTTACCAACTTTGCTCCTTTCTGCATAACCTTAAAGTGCATTTGCATAAGAAATCCTTTAAGTTTTAACCTTTCTCCTAAGAATCGTTTAATTAACGGTAACTTAACTTATACTATGCCGATTCCATTAATGCGTTCTTTAAGTATCCTATTATTATCTAATAAGCGATTAACCATTTCCTATAACTAACCTCTTATAACCACTTATAAGTCCATATCTGCCATATTAGTATCTCCTGATCCTAAGGTAGTTGCTGCCGTTAATGGCATCGCGACTGGTGCTTTAGGTGGCATATTATTTAACCTTATTAATACTGTAACCTTAGTAGTGAATATATAATGGAACCTTGTAGCAGTAACTATAGTGGGTCCTATTATTAGGCTGGGTATATAGGTAAGAATAATTTAACAACATAATAATAACTAGTGGAGTGGTTGCCTAATAGATTAACTCTAATTATATTCTAAGATTTACTATAAGGAGAGAACTATCTACGGTAGGGACTGAGGTCCTTTAAATACACAACCATACGCCTAAGAAATCCTCTCTTATACATGAGGTACGTGTTATATATAAGGTACGTAAGTTCCTCTTATTCCTCTTGTTTACTATATAGCATATCACATGACCTTGGTTACTATTCCTCGTTATATAGTTCCACCGGATCCATCCTAGACCGTGCCTGTATTAACCAACTAGCTTCCACCAACTCTTCCCCAAGTAGTCGTAATATTGTACTTAAGCTGTCCGTAATAATAAGTTGGTACACACGATTATAGGGATAATAGGAAGTTTGAGTTAATCTATAATTATCCTTAGGGTAGTTCTAATTACAATTGCCATATTAACTCCGCTAACTATTCTATATATCTCTGACGCTAGAACGCTTTAAATAACACGCTTGCTCTTAGTTAAGCTCCAATGGATAAGATTACTGTGGATTATAAAGTTATTCTCTCTAGTAGATTTATTCGCGATAATGATTTTATATCCTAACTAGGAGCTAAAATCTTTATTATTTATAAACGATTTATTAACAAATACAAAGAGCTTAGCAGTAGGAAGATTAATAGGCACGTAGAGTAGTCCCTAATTAAGATGGCTTATTTACTAGGAAAAATGCTTATTTAGGGCAAGAACGTCGTCCTTAGTTAGTTCCTGGTATTAGGCGGCAATAGAGAGATTAAAGGAAGCCTTGGGTTAACAGATAGAAGTAATATATACTCCGCAAGCGCGTTGCTCTATGTATCTTTGCTTTAGAGAATTAATATTAATAACGTTAATCTTCTTACCTTGGCCCTTTTGGCGCAAAGCAATGGAATCCTTATTTATGGAGAGAATGCATCCATTAAAGAGTAATGGTATTGTTAAATTAAGCTTTTCCTTTAGCTTTGCTATAAGATTTGCCTTTACTAGCTTATCTTTTTTAAGAGCTAAAAATTGGTTATCTCCTAAGATAATTATATTATTAGTTTATATGCTAATAATTCCAAGTAGAGTTTTTGTAGTTGTAATAAGGAAGCAGGGATTAAATATAGAGGTAGTTATTAAAAGCTTCTCTTTATAGTGCTTGCTGTAGGTAGCCCACCAATAAGTTCCTACCTCTGTAATTCTATATAATGGCTTAAGCACAACCATAATCATATCTTTAGGATATTAGTGGCGAATTTGCTCTAGAAGATATACTAATATTAAGCGCTAAAGGTGCGTTTCTGATTGGGTATAGGCCTAAGTAATATCTTATAGATAGACCGCCATTCTATTCTTTATTAAGAAGGGAGCTAGGACAATAATAACTCGCTAACTAGCTTATTAAATTATAGGAGATTGCGTAAGAATTACCTCCTTACTATTATTATTATAACCTTAGATAATAAGCCTTAATTTCTTAAATAGGGCGTTAATAGCTTTGCCCTTAATCTCATTAACTATTTTTAACTTAAAGATACAAACTCCATTAAACTTAATAGGGTTATACTTCTTAAATCTAAAGACTCCTCTCGCAATAAGACCGTCGATCTCCTGCTTATTAGATACTTGGAATAAAGCTCCTAGAGTTATAATGCAACCTTTCTTTTAGAGCTATTTTGCGAGCTTAAAGTTAGCCTTCTCTTTAGTTGTTATAAAGGCTATTAATAACTTAACTCTACTCTCAATAGTAGTAACGAATTGCTCTTTAAAATTAATAAGATATTAGCGGTTTTGTAATTTCTTTAGGCGACCTCTACCGCGTCATGGTTGCGGCATATCTACTACAACTATATTAGAGTTGTAGTCGCCTTTTAGGGCACGTTAATTGTGGTTCTCCTCTAGGGTATCTTCTAAGGTATCCTGCAAAGGCTTGGAACTATTATCTTTATAGTAGGGCTTAATAACAGTTAAACGGAATTAAGTAGGTTTATAAGGCATCTAAATAGTACAAGTTTAACCATTAATCGCAATAAGTTTATATAGGCCTAACCATTCTCTTTTTTTACGCTATACGCATATCTTAGATTAGAGTGGCAGATTAAGTGTAGTTAAGGTATTTAGGCTATTTCTTATTCCTAGTGCGTTGTTGACCTAGCGTGTGGCGTAGAGATATCGCATCTCCTTTATTGCCTTACGAATAGCCTTAGCTTATTACACAACGGAGGGATATAGTAGGGAATTATTAGTTATTTAAGGGTAGGCGCTAAAGACTAGTAATATGGGTATAAGTCTATCTAGGCTAGCGGAATCGTTAATAGCTTTAACAGCTATTTACAAGGTAAGTTCTTTGCTAGCATCCTCTAGTTCTAAAGAGATAATCTTATATACGCGGCGTAATAGCGTGTAATATCGCTCCACTTTTTTAATACTATTATATACCTTAATAGGGACTTCCTTAACCTTAATTGCTATTACCTTTATCTATTATTAAAACTCTATAGATAAGAAGTTCTTTTTTATATTATAGACAATTTAATTAGGGGGTCCTAGGTAGATATTAATCTAATATAATTAAAGGGTATCCTATGCGTTTCTAGCTAATATATCCTTTAAGAAACGTGCGGCTTAAAAGGAGGTTAAGAAGTTAATAACTTAGAGTACTAGCTTGCCGCTAAGATATATAACGTTAATAATAATATAGAAGTTAAAGTTGTAGTTATCTTTAAGAGTAAACTTAAATTGGCTGGGAGACTTCTAGTTTATTTGGCAATAATGGTAGTACTTTATAGGATGCTTAATTACCTTAACCTTAACTTTATAGCCTGCTTGCTAAAGAACCCTAAGTAATTAATAAACGGATAGGTGGCCAAAATGATGGTATAGTTAGCGTAACTCTAACTTAGTTAAGTGGCTCTAAGCAATACTTTTTTCTAGTTAATAAAGGAGCAACTAGGGGTGACCCTACTTGCGTATAATAGGCACCCGATTATCTCCCTAAATAAGTATATTCTTAAGGTTATTAAGCTTAACGCCTAATTTATCTATATCTCTAATGCAAAATAGAAATAGGGTGTTCGTGGGAATAACGTAAAAAGTAATATATCCTAAGGGGGTTTGGACTCTAATTATGCCAAGAGAGATAATAGTACCCTTGCTAAAACGAATTATATATTGGCCTGCCATTGATTAGTTAATCTAAATAGAGTTATTAAGCTGCTAAAGAGCTCGAACTTAAGGTTCTCCTACTATAGATACTCCTGCGGCTCTAGTATCTGGCATAATACTATAAAAGATATTCACTAAGTATCTGTTGTTAAAGGAGAACGCAGAGCTCTCCTTTGGCTTATTAAAGATATCTAACTTTATAATAGAATGGAGCGTAGATTAGTTATTAAGAACAGCAACGGTTTATATGCTATTTACCTCACCATACTTAGTAAAGTATTAGTTAGGAGAGTAGTCCTTAATTTCTATATCTATAAGGAGCTGTTTGGCCTCGTTAACCTTACCTTTAAGATCTTCTTCGCCTTTATATTAAACCAGGAAGCTTTGGAAGTAGGCTATAGTAACCTCTTAGTTTCTAACGTTTCTTACACTCTGGCGAAACTTATTATATGCCTCCTTTCGCTTATTAAGAGAATACCTAGTTAACTAGCAATTCGGTTTCTTACAAACGTAGCACTTCTTTTAGCGATCACCCTAAAATAAACCTCCACGAGGACCTCCACCTTTGCCTTATAGTTGTTAATTATACCCTCTACTGTATTGCCTACCACGGCCACTATATGTTTAATTAGTCTAGTTGTGATTATGTTAGCCAGGTTTAATTAAATTAGGTTAGAGTTAGGTATTAAATTGCTATACTTCTTAAGAACATAGAGCGGTGCCGACAGAAGATCTTAATTAAGCACATACTCCTTTATAAGTATTCGCAGGATTAAATAGAGCAAGGTTATATTCTTTAACACCTTAATATGCGCTAATAACTTAATCGCGTAGGCTGAAATCCTCCTAATATAATTTGGATAAACCACGCTAAATTATCTAAAGTCGATTAAAGAGCTTTTAAAGATAATTAAGCCAAGAGATACCTGGGTTTATAGCAATAATTCTTAGAAAGGTAGTCTCTCTCCACTCCAATATATACTACTGTTTATTCTCTTCTATTTCAAAGTGGCATCTTGTCTTATATATTATTTGGTTAAAACCGTATCCTTTTCCTACCAAACGATCGTAGTAGAAGGTACTGGCTTGGCCCTTAAGCATAACAGAATAAGCGTTGTAGTATTAATTAGATTCTAGTCTAACCTTCTAATAATAGTTATAGAAGATACGTAGTTTCGAATTAAGAATATTATAGAATTCCCTACTAAATTTCTTCTCCTGATCTGAATAGAGCTTTATAAGCTCTGTAAGCAATTTTAAAATGCCTTTGATTTATGATTAAGATAGAGGAGGTAGTAGTTGCATTGCAGGCTGTAGTGGGGACATAGATCTAGTCGGTAGGGTTTAAAGGTTATTAAGTCGCGAAGCAAGGGGGTCTTGTAATTGCTAGGGGTTATTAGTTAAAGTTGCGGGTTAAATTAGTGGATACTAGGGAACTAAAGACAGAGGTGGAGGCGGTGGATATAGAACGTTAGAACCCGTGCCTAGAGTAATAGAATTAGAACATGTCTCTAGTAGTATATTGTTTGGATTCTATCTTAAGTTAAGCTTCTTTATAGTGCGTAGTTGGTGCTTAATCTCTTATAGAGTCTATTTATGCTCTTCTTTTACGTTAATAATATACTCCTAAATACTATCTCTAATAACTCCCCTATCTATAGGGACAAATACTCTATACTCCTAAAGGAAGTTACGGAAGTCCTACACAATATCCTTATTTATAGGAACCTATGTTTCCTTCGTCCATCTAATAAAGTCCTCCTTTATATAATACCATAGCATAGTATCGTCGTATTCGCTGTCTTTGTAGTATGCTATGCGGTATAATAGGAATCCGTTTAGATCTTATTGCTCGGCATTTACAAAGTTAATTATGGCTCTGTTCTACGTGTCCGGGTCAATATCGTTCTTATACTTTTTTAGGTATGTTAATGCCATAATAGCTGTTAATTTTGTAGAAGTAGAATTAACGGGGTGTTGTACGTTAAAGGTAGGTAGAATTTTGGTTTTATAGAATCTCGTAGGTTTGCCGTTAAAAGGTAGGCAATTTAAGATGTAGTTAACACGTTTCAGACGTTAACTTAGGACCTTAGGTTTAGTAATACTTCTAACCTAAAGTACTTAACCAAATCTTTGTAAGCGTGGTTATTCTGCATAATAGACGCAACTTGGTATCTCCTAGTACTTAGTGACACTTCTATTACTAGTTTTCCGTAAGTCTAAGGTAGTATAGTATCGCCGGGATCCATTCTATATGAGCGCATATGGCACCCCTGCACGAGACTGTCTCTTCTGTTAAGAACCTTGCTGTTCTGTGGTTAACTGTGTATTCAACCACTAATTAGTGTAGGTTACATAGGGTAGCTCACTAGTACTACTTAAGTAGATATAGTGACGTTGGTTGATAGGCTTATATTCTTGGAATAAGAAAGGGCGAGGAGCCTAAGACTCCTCGCTACGCTAGTGCCGCGGCGATACGTAACGACCGCTTGCCTCATTCCCGACAGTTAGTAAAAGGTTTTATAAAACCCTTACTAACCCCGCCTTTCGCGCGTATATTAGCTTAGTAGTAATTAATAAGGTATATCTTATAGCTAATTAAGGGGGTTTATTCTGGAGTTTGTATACACAGCTATAGAAAGTGCAGTCGTTATTAGGGTAGAGGCCTTAGTTTGCTTATACTACAACGCTTAATAATATAACGTTTAAGATTGTTTAAGAGTTGGCAGGCTTTTAAAAGAATATTAATATAGTGCGGATATTAATTAACTAGCCAGATCTATTAATTATTAGAAAATACGTTAAGCGAGAAAGTAAGAAGTCTTTTAAGAGCTTATACTTTGTTATAGACCGCGTATATACCACTATATCCGCCAAGCAGAAAATCCAATATACACTAACTCCCTACTAGATCCCAAAGACAATTATCTTTCTTAATTTAAAGGACCTAATATTACTATATAGAGACACAATTTGTTTATAGTTAGTATATTATAGGTACCAGGAAGCATAGGCTAAAAGAGCTGTTTAGCTTTATTATATATTATTAGCTATTGCGGATAAAGACAGACTATATAAGGAGTTAAGAAAGCCTAACTCTAAAATCTGTATTCTACTCTCCTCTAACGCGCTTACCTATAGCACTAATATTCCTAATTTTAACTATATCGCGCAGTATTGTATATACAAAGACAAGTCCATTAATATAATATAGCAATAACTTGGACGCGGTGCTTGTGGTAGTGGTTAGATAGGTAAGGCAATATTTCTAATTAAGGATTGGTATAAAGGTCTATATAAGGATATTACTAGGCCAGCCAAAAATCGCGGTCGTACTAGTAGAGCCTTCCAATCTTAGCCAAGTTAACTTAGCTATAAATATTGTGTTGAGCAATAGGTGTTATAAGAGGACAGGGCTGCCGATTTTGCTAGCGATATATCTTTAAGAGTATCTATATACAGCAATGCTAATTCTAATACGTCCGCATCTAATATAGGGCAAGAGCTTAGTCCGAGCAGAATATCTATAGTCCTACCTATGGATATTCTACTAAAGAAGCTAGCGTCTAAAGCTAAGAAAAGAGTAGCTCTCTTCTATTATATATATGCTCTTATAAATAAGGAAAAGGGCTACTTATAAAAGATTATATTAGAGAACTATAAGGAGTAGTCTCCGTCCACTAGTAGCTAGGGTTGTTGCTCTAACTATAATCCTACTTTACGGGCTTTTAAAGAGTTTAATATCCGTAAGTTATATATAGAGAGGATTTAAGGAAGATGTAATAAAAGGCCTTTACCATAAGTGTAAAGAGCTAGTTCTGTAGCTAAGTGGAGAAGAAATATTAGTACGCTATTTAGAATCCAACCTTAAGCTACATTATATCCAATAAGGAAATTGCCGCTCTTTATAGCTGCGCCTAGTATATAACCAGCTATAAGGTACTTAAGGAAAACCTACCTAATTAGAATTGTGGTTAGCTTAGTAATAATTTAAATAAGTTTATTACCTTTATTTAGGAGGAGGTAGAAAAGGCAAATTAGGTAAAGAGCTAGCTATTAGCATTAGTAAGCAAATTAAAAGGTAGCGCAGAGCGGATATTACCACGGTCTAGGGTAATAGAGAGGCGTACAGTATTAGCAGCTCAAAGCCCGAAAATATAAGTAGCTTAGCTACCTTAATCGATATCCGCCGAAAATTTATATATAGGGCTGCCGACACTATTACCTTTTTAGCCTATATCTAGTAGGAATGCGTAGCTAGTCAGCCTAAACTCTAGCTAGTAGAACACCTCTAGGCTAAGTACACCAACACTCTATAACAGATGTCTGTCCTAGCAACGCGACAATTAGGTCTAGTTTTTAACGTAGGGCGGATATCTAGGATCCCAAAGTCAGGCTAGGTATTAACAGCCCTAGGGTAATAATTAGCGTCAGTTGTTATTAGGTATTAAATATCAGCCTTTTAGATATTAGGGTCTATACTACAATAATAGACATCAACTCCCTACAGCTCCCGGATATCCAAGTCTATACTATAGCATTAAAACCCAGTCTCTAAGGCAGGCTAGGTATTATAGCTTATAAGGCAGCTCCGCATTTCAACCCTTAGAATAATCTGGATATTAGAGCTTATAGCGCAGTATTAGGTCTTAGCCCTTAGAGCAATCTGGATATTAGAGCCCACAGCAAAGTATTAAGTCTTAGCCCTTAGAGCAGTCTAGATATTAAAGCTTATAGCGCAGCATTGAATCTAAATCCTTAGGGCAGTCTAAGTATTAGAGCTTATAGTGCAATACTAAGTCTTAACTTTTAGATAAGCCTAAGGTTTAATATTCGCAATATAGCACTAGATCTCCAACTATAAAAAATTCTAAAGTTTAAGATTTGTAGTATAGCACTAGTTCCTAGGTAGTAGGAAATCCGGAAATTTAAAATTCGCAACGTAGTATTAGATCTCTACTCCTAGAGAATTCTAAGGTTTAGAATTTAAGTTATAATACTAAATCTCCGCTTCTAGGAAACTCTAAGGCTTAGGGTTTATAGGCCAATGCTTAATCTCCGCCCTCTAAACTAGGCGTAGTTTAGAATTCGCGTATTAATACTCGATTCCCGCCTTCTAAATTAGGTGCGGCTTAGAATTTGTAGTCTAATATTTAATCTTCGCTCTCTAAACTAAGCGCAGCTTAGAACCTATAGCCTAGTACTCAATCTCCGTCCTTGGTTTTGGATATGACGCAGCTTTAATAGGTTAGTATTTAATATTCCTTAGCATTCTACTTGTTTATTCACTTAACTAAGACTAGGGCAGAGCTCTAATTAATATCTAGGTGTTAAGTATTAATCTTCGTATACGCATTTAAATAGTCTATTAGATTCTTATTTAGAGAGATATTAAGGTTTATACTAAAAGCTCCCAAAACCCATAGAACCTATATTATATTAGCTATTTAGTTTAAGTATCTTATAATCCTCTTAACTAGATATTATCTGTTCTTCTTAGGCTATTATACCTTAAGCCTCTTAGCCAATATCAGATCCGCCTTGTAGTAAGAGAAAACAAAAGAACGTGTCTACGCACTTTAAAAGTAAGAAATCTGCTTACTAAGTAAACCTAATATCCGCTTATAACCCTTCTCCAGCACCTTAATTAAGCGGTAATTCTATATTAATATTACTTCGTAAGTTAACTAGACAGCGCCTACTTACTTTAATTAGTAGTAACTTAACTATAAAGGATTTGCGCGTTACAAATAAGCGTATATAAGGTGGTTGATATTTACTAAGGTAAGTCATCATAGCAATTACTTATTAGTAAGCTAATTTAATAAAATCTGCAGCGTGGATATTCACCTTTAATTAATCTCCGCACCTTCTACCTTATAGAGTCGCACCGTAAACTTTATCATTATTATTTTATCTACTGTCCATTAGCATACTACTCTCTATAATGCCTTCTTTTATACCTCTAAATACGTCTAATAGCTATTTAGTTAAGGAACTTAATATACGCGATATTAATAATGAAATAATTAAGGACGCTTTTAAGGACGCTCTTTCTTTTACTAATCCTTTAGAGTCTCTACTTAGAAAGTAAGCTTTCTAATACTAAATTATGCCTATAGCTAATATAATTTTAGGAAATATGTACTAAAGCACTCTTTATCGGATCTAGTAGAGCACCATAATAAAACTATTATAAAATCCGTTAGAAATCCGCTTACCTCTTTACTGCCTTGCTCTTTGCCGCCTACTTCTTTACCTTCTGCCTCTTCGCCACCTACCTCTTCGCCGCCTACCTTTAAGCTACTTATTTCTTTGTCGCCTACTACTTCTAAAAAGTTTAATTGTTGTTATACTTCTACTTCTTTTAAGAGGCAGGCTAATAGAATTACTGCGCAAAATGTTTAATATAAGATAGCCTTTAAATCGTATATGTTAACTATACTATTTTAATATCTTATCTACTAATTTACCTCTTATAGTAACCCAATAGAAATATTAGAGATTTTAGATAACGATAAAGAGAGCAATTTTAATAACGCCAACTCTTCTAAAAGCCCTCCTCTATCCTCTTACGATCTCCGCAGCCCTTATAAGCTCTACAGTACGCAGATGGCCCGAGCTATAATATTAGACGTTAATACAAACGAGCGCCTTCCTATTTAAGTGCCGTTAGTAAATAAATGGTACACCCTAAAAGCTAGTGCTTAGGAGAATATAAAGGAAGTTCGCTAGCGGATATATACCTATGTCTAGAATATTAAGGGTAGCTCTAGTATGCTGCGCGATCTGCTATGCGCTCTATACGTTAAGTAAGACTATAAATGTCGCGTTTATAAGTAGAACTCTAGGCCGCATTTTAGAGGTGCGTGCTTAAGATATCGCTTAAATAGCAGGTTGTGCGAAAAGGTATATGCTAATAGTATACTATTATTCTATTAGCTAACACGCATATAGGATAGTTCGCTAAGACTAGAGCCGGTTACACCTTAGTATAAAAAATATGCGCAATTAGCTTTTACTAGTAGTCTGGCTGAAACGCCTACTAAAAACGTATAATATCCGCATTTTAATAATATGGATATTGCTAATATCCGCGTAGCTTTATACCCACACTATCCCCCTTGCGGAGACTTCCCCTCCCCCTAAAACTCTTACTTGTAGTAATATACGCAGCCATAGAGGCACCCGTTCTGCTACTGCTCCTCCTACTCTTTTACTAATTCCTAGCACGCCTAGTACTGCTTTTAGTACCACTACCGCTCCCGCTAGCACGGAAAATGTTAGGGTATATTTAGTAATTGCTATTTCCGTACGCGTTAATATAGTTTATAAATGGGTAACTAATATAGTGAAAGATATTTAAGCTATAGACCGCCAGTTAAATGAGTTTAGAGATTCTCTAAGTAAAATAAAGGATAAGCTTGCGTTTATAAAGTATGGTATTACAGCACTTATATACAATACTGGGTTGCTAGATAAAGAATTTAAGTAGATATAGGTTAGCTGTTACTGTAGGTTAGCTATTGCTGCGGGTTAACTATTATTATGGGTTTAGAGTAATAAAATAGTAGCTCTTACCTCTCTACTACTACGTATGTAGGAACCAAGTCTCTACCTTATATTTAATAGATATACTTAATTAATATTATAATATCCGCATAAGCTAAGATAAAGATATCCGTATAAACTAAGATGAAGATATCCGTAGAAGCTAAGATAAAGATATTTATATATCCGTACCGTTAATAATTACTAAGGTAAGTCACTATAGTAGCAATTATTTGTTAGTAAGCTAATTTAGTAAAATTGGTAGCGTGGATATTCACCTTTAATTAACCTCCGTACCTCTTCTTCCTCTACCAACCTTCCACCTTATAGCACTGCACCATAAACTTTATTATTATTGTTTTATCTACTATCCCTTAACATTCTACTATCTATAATGCCTTTATTTACGTCTATAAACGATATTAATGTAAATAATAGCAGCTAGGTAGTTAAGGAACTTAATATACGCGAAATAAACAAGGATGCTATTAAGCACGCTATAGCTGCTTTTACTAAGCCTTTAGACCCTATTCCTAAAGAGTAAGCTTTCTAATACTAAATTATGCCTATAGCTAATGTAATTTTAGAAAATATGTACTAAAGCGCTCTTTATAGGATTTAGTAAATGACAAAAATATAGATAGAGCGGAATCCGCTAAAAATCCGCGCACCTTTTCGCTGCCTACCTTTCCGTTACCTATATCTTTGCTATAGACCACTTTGCCGTTAGTTTCTTCGCCGTCTGCTTCTTTGCTGTCTACCTCTCTGCTACCGCCACCTAATGCTTCTAAAAGGAGGCTTAATAAGGCTCGTTTATCTTCTTTTCTTAAAAAGTAGGCTAAAAAGGCTGCTAATACAAATCTGAAGGCCAAGATAGCCATTAAATTATATATGTTAGTTATACCGTTTTAATGTCTTATCTACTAATTTACTTCTTATAGTAACCTAAATATTATTTAAGAGGTTTCTTTAGATAGCAAATCTTTAGATAGCGGCAAAGATAAAGATCTTAATAACGCCAACTCTTATAATCTCCGCAGCCCTCGCAATCTCTATAGCCCTTACAATCTCCGTAGTACTATAAATATAAATAAGCGCCTTCTTATCCAAGTCCCGTTAGCGAATAAACGGTATACTCTAAAAGCTAGTGTTTAGGAGAATATAAAGGAAAGTTACTAGCGGATATTAACACATATTTAGAATATTAAAGGTAGCTTTAGTAAGCTGCGCAACCTACCATATACTTTATACGAGAAGCATAGCTATAAATATCGCGTTTATAAGAAGGACTCTAGGCCTTATTTTAGGGGTGCGTGCTTAAGATATTGTATAGGTGGCAGGTCGTGCGGAAAGGTACGTGCTAACAGTATACTGTTATTCTATTAGCTAACACGCGTATAGGAAAGTTTACTAAATTAAGAGCCAGTTATACCTTAGGGTAAAAAAACGTGCAAAGTTAGCTTCTGCTAATAGTCTAGCTAAAACGCCTACTAAGAAGGTATAATATCCGTGTGTTAATAATATAGATATTGCTAATATCCATATAGCTTTATTCCTGCACCATTCCCGCCCGCGCTACTATACCTCCCCCCCCCACCCCCCCCCCATTAAGACTCCCACTTACAGTAGTATGCGCGGCCGTAGAGGTACCTGCTCTACCGCTGCTCCTTTAACTCTTTTACTAACTGCTAGTACGCTAGGTGCTACTATTGCTGCTACCACTTCCGCTAGCACGGAATCTATTAGGGTATATTTAGCAATTACTATTTCTACGTGCATTAATATAGTTTATAAATGGGTAACTAATATAGCGAAAGATGTTTAAGCTATAGACCACTAGTTAAATAAGTTTAGAGATTCTCTAAGTAAGATAAAAGATAAGCTTGCGTTCCTAAGGCGTGGTGTTACTATACTTATACGCAATGCTAGGCTACTAGATATTAAATAAGTAGATTAAGTTAGCTGTTACTATAGGTTAGCTATTATTGCGGGTTTATAATAATAAAATAGTACTCTTACCTTTTTGCTACTACATATATAGGAATCAAGTCTCCGTCTTAAATTCAATAGATATACTTAATTAATATTATAATATCCACACAAGCTAAGGTAAAGATATCTATATAAGCTAAGATAAAAGATATCCGCACAAGCTAAGATAAAGATATTTATATATCCGCACCATAAAACAGCTAACTGCTATATTATATACTACGCACTAAGAAGATTATATGCTAGCTAGAATTAATATTAATAAAAAGAACTTAGTTAATATATTAAGATAGAAACGTCCTATAAGCTTAAGCATTTAAAAGTCCTCTAGTATATTATCTATAGCCTTATCAAATCCGTCCTTATAGGGGTTGTATAGCAAACCGCTAATATAAGACATCCGTATATTAAAATTAGTAATGCTGCCCTATAAGAGCCGCTCTAATCCAAGTTAAAGAATAGTAGGTACCTTAAACCTAATGTCCTGTATACGCTAACGCATAATTAAGTCCTTAGTAATTATATCCGTAATGGACTAGATATTAACCGTAGGAGACTTAATTATATAATTAGATATTATCCGCTCACTAAATACGCCCTTAAACTTAGCATAAAGAGGTCTAGTATAGCTTATAGTAAGAACACTCCACCTAAATAGAGAGTCTATTCTAAAGGTTAAGTTTCCACATAATTAGAGTAGCCCCTTTAGCTAAAGATTTAGTAGTTTATTAAGTTAATTAGTTTTAAAAAAGCTATTTAGCTCTCCGCGATTACTAACCAACCCGTTTACAAGTATGGCCCACTAAAGTACTAGATCACACGCCTCCGTTGCAATTAACCTCTAAAAGTACATTATTTTAAATATATAGTTATTACTCCTTAATCCAGCAAAGTAAAGGCAAAGGCGAGCAATTGCATGCTTTAGAAGGCCGATATCCGCATACTTAATAGCGTATTTTAACACTTTATATATTTTAACTACCTATAGATACCAAATATAATTAAAGAACTCCATATTAATAATCTAAGTGGGCTAGCTTATAGTAGCAGAGCTGGGTTCTATAAGCAATTAATCTATGATCCAAGAACCTCTATGGGCGGAGGTCTACGGAGGAACTAATTTATTAGCCTTACGGCTAACTTTAGAGCTAAAACCTGCTGTGCAGATATCCTTAATATATTATAGAAGCTACTTAGGCGTTAAGGATCCAATATATCTTTTAACCGCGCCTTCTTTGTAGATATTAAGCCTATTATAGATATGTATTAAGAAGAGCGCAATAATGCGCGTATTAAAACTATGCAGTACTAGCTCTTTAAGATGGTAAAAGGGAGGGCGCTTTATAGAAATATTTTGTTGCTTAAGATAATTTATATAAATATAGAGCATAGAGTACTGCTGTGCATATTACTTACCACTAAAGAAAGTCCTTATAATTATATATAGGAAGTTTAACCGGAGGTGCCAAAGACCTAAAATAGGTAGTACCTAACTGTTATGGGACACCTCCGTGACACCTTATACACGTCCACCTGTTTCCACCGTCTCGACCTCCATGTTAACGACTCAGTCAATTAAGACACATAACGGCAATCTAAGGCAATCTGCCATCACATAACGGCAATCTACGGCAATTTGCCGTCCTCCACTATATTCCGCTATATTCCGCCAAGATCCACTAGGACTATAACCTAAAGCCTATTCCGCCCTATATACGTGTTAACCAAGCAACCAAGTTAACAATATATACCCCTTTCCTCCCGTTTCCTTACCTTCTTTCCTTACGCAACATCTTAACTTTATTACATAGTTTATATATATAGCTTAATAATATCTACTTTGCTATATATTATCATCGCTTATGCTCACTCTATAACACTACGTTGCGTTAACCCTATATACCACCCTCTGAAATGCAGAACGACCCTAAAGCCCCTATAACAGCCGTTGGCATTATATCCGTACTCTAAGAACAATTGGTAGAAATATAGAAGCCCTTTATAGACGCCCTTATATAGAACTAAGCCACTTTAACTTAATAACAAGCCGAATAAGAAGCATAATACCGGCAATTAATTAAAGACCTCTAAGAAGAAATCCGCACCCTTAAAATACCTATATTAGGGCCCTAAGACTAAACACTATCTCTAGAAATAAATATACGGAACAAGAGCCCTAAACCTATAGTAGTTACTTACCCCAAACTAACTACTATACCGCAACAATCTGAACGACTACTAGACCCTTTAATATTTACTAGTAAACAATAAGAACTCCAATTATTTCTAAGCTGGCTTAAAAATAAGCTAACTAGTAATACTAACCGCTACCTAACTAAAGCTAACCAACTCTACTACGCCCTAAGTTAATTAGGAGGAGATATAGCTGACCTTATTAAACCTCTTTAACCAAACTTAGTACTAAGCCTAATTATACTTCTTAAAGCCATATATAGTGACCTAAACCGCTAAGCTACTGCTCAGAGAAAGATAAACTATATAACTTAAGGAATAAAAAGCTTCCTAGTATACTTCTCCAAATTTAACTGTTACGTAAAAGAAATAGGCTGGAACAACTCCATACTAATTAACAGCCTTATTAAATCCCTAAGCCCTAAACTAAAAACCTCCCTAATAGGTATAGACCTACCAGGAGCTCTTAACGCCTACGCAAACGTTATTAATAAATAATATAATAATATACTACGCCTAACACCAAAATCTGCTCCTTAATATAATATAACAAACCTATAAACGTCTATTAAGTTATCGTCTTAGCCTAAGCACCCCAATGCCATGGATATTAACACTGGAACCCTAGGATACGCCCTACTAGGGTCCTTTAAATAAGAACAACGCACTAAGCTAGGCCTCTATTTTAAGTGTAAAAGTAGCTCCTACCTCTCTAACCACTGCTCCATTCCTATACCCTAACGCGAATTACAAACGGCTAACACTAGCAGCCGTTTACCGTATTAATCCTCTAGTTACTATCCCTAATCTCTACCTAGTTCCAGCCCCGCATCTAGTAAGTACCACTTATAAGGACGAAGCTATAACTAACACGCTATAAGAACTCCACCCCAATTACCTCTAAAAGGAAGGTCCTAGAGCTAAGTCGCTCTCCAGGACAGCGCTACCTTAGGATCTTATTAAATGCTTTAGATATTACGAACTCTGACTCTTAGGATTACAGCATAACTGTTAACTATTATCTTTGGCAGAATAATTAATAGGTTAATACTTAAGTTCTAATTAATACAGAAGCTAGTAACATAGGATTTATTAATAAGATCTTTATATAAGATAATAGTTTTACTCTAACCCCCCTTAACCGGCATATTAACGTATTTAGATTTAATAGCAAACGTACTGTCTCGGGCTATATTACCCATGTAGTATTCCTAAAACTCTAATACCTAAACTATAAAGAACTAATTAAGCTTTTTATTACCACTCTAGGTCACTTAGTAATCCTTAAACAACCCTAAATAAAGCTATATAAGGTAACTATTAATTAGGACAACCTTAAGCTTCTATTTACCGCCTTCTATTGCAAGCAGAAGTGTCTTATAACTTGCTGCTTAGACCCTAAACTAAAATCTAGAAAATCTACCAAGATCCACCGGTCTAAAATTTCTACTAACGTCCACCCTATACCTAAAAAGTCCACCCAATTCCACCTACCCAAGAATTCCACTAAATTCCACCAATATAAGATTTCCACCAACATCCACCAAGAACCCGGAAATTATACTAAACCACATAAACTGACTTTAACTGCTATACCCTAAACCAAGCAGAAGCTTAAGCTTAACATATGAAAGTACCAGAAGAACTAGTATTCTACTATAAAAAAAATACTTAAAGAACCCGAACCTAAATCTAATACTAACTCTATACCTAACACTAAGCTCAAACCTAAATAAGAAACTATATAAGAAACTAAGGATAATCTAAGCTTACTTAACACCTTAGATATCTATATAATTAGAGCTACCCTGTTAGTATAACTTACCAAAAAACCTGAATATACAATCTTCGCTATTATAATAGCCGATATTAAAAAGGCCTTAGTACTAAAGAAACATACCAACCCTGCTATAAAAGTACCAGTATGCTACTATAACAACCTAGGAGTATTTTCACGAAAGGAAGCCAATAAGCTAGCAGAACACTAACTATACAACCATAAGATCATACTTAAAGAAGGAAAACAGCCAGAATTTGAACCCTTATATAGAATATCCCAAAACAAACTCTAAGTATTGCGGAAGTACTTAAACGAACACCTAAGTAAAGGATTTATTAGAGCAAGCTCTTTACCTATAGCTGTACCTATAATCTTTATTAAGAAACCTGGCGGCGGTCTGCGCTTCTATATAGACTACTAAGCTCTTAACGCTATTACTATTAAGAATTGGTACCTGCTCCTATTAATTTAAAAGACACTAAACCGATTAAGTAAGGCTCGCTACTATATAAAACTTAACCTTATCCACGCATTTAACCGCCTTTATATTATAAAAGGAGATAAATGGCTTACCGCATTCCGTACTAGATACGGACTATTTAAATACTTAGTAATACCGTTTAGCCTTATAAATGCCCCGAGTTTATTCCAACACTTTATAAATAATATCTTATAACCTTACCTAGACGTTTTCTGTACTGCTTATATTAACAATATCTTGGTATACAGTAATAACCTAGCTAAATATAAGAAACACGTTAACCTTGTCTTAGAAGCCCTACGTGGAGCTAGACTATAATTAGATATAGATAAATACAAGTTCTATAAAATGGAAGTTCTATACCTCGGACTTATTATCTCTATAGACGGCATATAAATGGACCTAAAGAAGATTAAAGTAATTATAAACTAGCAAGAACCCAAGAACATTAAGGACGTAAGAGCCTTTATAGGATTTGCTAATTTCTATTAACAGTTTATTAATAACTTCTCCGCCCTAGTTTTACCTTTTATAGCTCTAACCTAAAAGGACAAAGCCTTTATCTTTAATAAGGAATATAAGAAGGCCTTTACCTATCTAAAAGTTATATTCACTACCGTACCTATACTCTAACACTTTAACCTAAACTAAAAGAGTATTATAGAAGCTAACTCATCTAACTACGTCACTAAAGGCATTCTGTCTCAGTATAATAAAGAAGGGGTACTGTACCCTATAGCATACTTCTTAAAACGACTAAGTCTAGCCAAATATAACTACAAGATCTATAATAAAGAATTATTAGCTATTATTAGATATTTTGAACAATAGCAACCTAAACTAGAAGGCGCTAGATTTCCAATTAAGGTCCTTAGCAACTATAAGAATTTATAGTACTTCACAACCACGAAATAGCTAAGTTATTGTTAAGCCCGCTAGTTAGAATATCTGTCTTGTTTCTAATTCTTAATTACGTACCGCCTAGGCATTTAAGGTTAAAAACCTAATACCCTAACTTAATGTTTACAAGATATAACAGCACAGGAAGAAGTGCGCGCCTACTATAATTAAACCCTGCTTTGTCCTAAATTATTTAATCCCCTAGCTAAAGACCTTATAGTACACATCCTTAAAATAACTAATCGATTAATTAAATAGATTATAATTAATAAATACCCAAACAACGAGTTTATCCAAGAGACACTTAAGCTAATTTAAGATAGCGTTAGACGCTTTAAAAAGATCTCTCTAAGTAAATATAAAGTTCGCGGAGACCGCTTATACTACTAGAACCGCCTAGTTGTCCCTAATTATAATAAGCTTAAGCTTAAGCTCCTTAAACACGTATATAACCTACTAGTAGCCGGCCACCTAGGCTAAGGAAAAACCCTAGAACTACTCTAATAGGAGTACTACTAGCCGAACATGTATAATATGACATAAAGGTACATCTCTAGCTGCTATACCTGCCGACGAGCCAAAGCTTTGTATAAGACGTATAACGGCTTTCTAAAGCCACTGCCTGTTCCAGACCGAAGATGGAAGGATATCTTAATTAACTTCATTGTTAATCTCCCCAAAAGTAAAGGCTGCATAAATATTATGGTAGTTATAGACCAACTATCTAAGATAAGACACTTAATCACCTACCCTAATATATTAGCACCTGCTATTGCCTAACTGTTCCTAGATTACATATAGAAACTTTATAGACTCCCCAAAACAATTATCTCTGATAGAGGCCGCCAGTTTATCTTGGTGTTCTGGAAAGAACTAGCTACCCAACTCTATATTAAAGCACTGTTGTCTATAGCATATTACCCAAAAACGGATGGTTAAACGGAACGTACAAATGCTATAATGGAACAGTATATTTGGATATACACATCGTATCTATAGGATGACTGGATAGACTGGCTTGCATTTACCAAGTTTACCGCAAATAACTCCGTCTTAGAAACTATAAAGGTCTCCCTATTCCTGGCTAATTACGGCCAGCACCCGCGAATGGGTTTTAAACCCTTTAGTAATATTCCTTGTCTAGCTTATTAGGCCTTATAAGTTACAAAAGCAAACGAATTTGTAAAGAAGATGGAAGAACTATAGGAGTTTCTTACTAACGAAATAATATAGGCCTAGTCTATCTATAAAGCTGTAGTAAATAAGAACCGAACCCTAGCACTAGCTTACCAAATTAGTAACTTTGTCTAGCTAAACGCAAGAAATTTAAACATAAAACAACCTACTAAGAAACTTAATTAGAAGAACGCCGGCCCTTATAAGGTTAAAAAAGTTGTCTCTCCTTATGCCTACTAACTAAAGCTCCCTAATACGGTTAAAATCCACCCTATATTCTATACGTCAGTCCTCCACCCTGCTGCCCCTATATCGGACGCCCTGCCTAGACAGATCCAAGACCCTCCCCCACCAGTTAAGGTAGATAATGAGGATAAGTACTTCATTAAAAGAATTAATAATATTAAGTATAATAAACGGAAACGCCAGTATATGTACCTTATAAAGTGGAGAGGCTTTACTGAACCCTTATAGGAACCTATTAACTCTATAGGACTTATATAAGCTACAGAAGACTTTTATAAACTCTACCTAGAACTACCATAGCCCCATCTCGCAGAAGCTTAAGTTTAAAAGGGGGGTACTGTTATAGGACACCTCCGTAACACCTTATACACGTTTACCTGTTTCCACCATCTTAACCTCCATGTTAATAACTCAGTTAATTAAAACACATAACGGTAATCTAAGGCAATTTGCTATCACGTGACGGCAATCTACGGCAATTTGCTGTCCTCCACCATATTCCACCACATTCCGCTAAGATCCGCTAGGACCACGACCTAAAGCCTATTCCGCCCCGTGCATGTGTTAACCAAGCAACCAAGTTAACAATATATACCCCTTTCCTCCCGTTTTCTTACCTTCTTTCCTTACGCAACGTCTTGACTTTATTACATAGTTTATGTACATAGCTTAATAATATCTACTTCGCTATATATTATCATCGCTTGTGCTCACTCCGTGACACTAACAGTAGCTATTATATAAGAGCGCAGCCTCCGCCCGCTCCCGCTTATAAGTATAGATAAGCTTTATAGTTTTCTGGTTACCGTATACCAGATATAATTAGTTCTAAAAATTATTGTTGTAATTAAGCTGTAGTTGCTCCAGGAAGATTGTCTTAAGTATATAGTAGTTGCCATTTATAGAAGCCTCGCTCTCTATAATAGGGCCCAGGTTTATATAGGTTGTTTTTATAGATAGTAAAATATTAATCTTAGGTATACGCGGATATTTAAGCCTGGTATTAGATTTAAAAATACTATTTACAGTAACTAAATACATGCTTTAGAGAGCATCTATAATTATAAAAATAGATATCTAATTTTAAACGCTATTATATATATTACCTAGCGCCTTAGCAATATCCTTAATTTAAAGCTGCACTTAGTTATACAGCATACTTTAAAGAAGGCCACTAGGGGGTATATAAGATCTATAGATAAGCTTTCCAGTAGTATAGGAATAGAAAATACTAGTGTCTCCAATTAACTAATATCGCGTTTACTTAAGGTAGTTAAAATTATTGTATATAATATAGATATTATTAAGAGCGGATATTAATTGGAGGTAAGTCTTTAACAATATTAGCGCCAGTATATTCGCCGCTGGTATTATAACCTTCCTTAGAGCGTTTGGCCAATTCTATCTTTTAACAGTTAAGCGTTGTATATCTATTAATAAGCCCTAGTCCATAAAGCAGTAATAGAACCTGGCACTTTATACCTATATCTTAAAGATAAAGACTAAGAAGCCAAGTAAAACAGTTAGTGGAGCTTTAAGCGCGGCCTAATAAAAGGATAGACGTAAGAAGAACAACCCACCCTAGGTATAGATTTCACGATTTATTAGTTCTTAATTATGCCAATAATCCTTCTATTAGTTAGTAAAGTAGAGGGGCATATTAACTAATTGCTATATAGCCCTGTAAGAGTTAAACGTCTTTAAACTCTAGATCTAACTTCTATAGGCCAAAGATAACCATCTTCTACTAAAGATTACAAAGCTCTTTATAAAGAATATTTATAACTATATTAATTAGTTCCAAATAGATATCCGCAGTCTCTATAATTATATTACGGATTTCTTTATCCACTAGAAGGGTAGTAATAAGCCCCTTTACCTTCTTCTTCTTTTACTTCTTCTTTTTTTACGGCTTATCTTTTATTAACACTAAGCTGTAGCCACGCTAAAGAAAGGTTACTAAAGGACTATTACCACTCCTATAAATGTTCTAGAATAACTCCAACTTTCTCTTCCTTTAATATCCGCTTAGCGGATGCTCCAGTTAGTGTTTAGATAGGCGTCCGCTAGTTAACTAATATTATATTTATAGTGGAAGTAGGCAATTTAATTATTAACATATTACCTATTTAGCAGCGCTTTCTGCTTAACATTATAGGGGCTAATAGGGTAGATATATTCATTAATTATTATTATTCATTGCTTAACGTCCGATTCGGATCCCTATTGGGCCACGCGGACTACTCCTTATATACATATAGGGAGAAAACTCTTTTAAGAAAACCCCGTAATCCGTCTCCCCGCCTTTTAGGACTTGCCTACAAGGCGCCTATAAGTCACCTATAGTGCTCTACTACCTTACTTTTTAACCTCCTTGGGAACCACTGCTGCCGTAACAAGCCTACGGACGCGCTAGTATCGCAAACTTTGCTCTACTACTGTAGAGTTATTAGGGGGCGCCTATTACTCGCCCCTTTGCCTTCTATTACTATTTCCTTTATAACCTAAAACTGGTCTAGCACATTTTGGCTAATAAGCCACTGGGTAACCGCCTTAAGACCTTTTTATATTAA
>Ga0307507_10004268_pt1 | contig 25771 bp, 19 predicted proteins | sample 7_EM_MG_FD_207223 | JGI IMG/M metagenome (GOLD analysis project Ga0307507, IMG submission 207223) | Populus trichocarpa ectomycorrhiza microbial communities from riparian zone in the Pacific Northwest, United States - 7_EM | ecosystem: Host-associated > Plants > Roots > Unclassified | place...
ACTTGCAGCATGGAACGGTCATAGCTTTCGCCGGGGAGCTGCAACCTGGGCGGCTGAAGTTGGAATACCCGAGGCCCAAATCCAGACCCTTGGACGCTGGAGATCAGATGCATATAAGGCCTACATCCAATATTCACAAGAAGAACGGATATGCCTATCAGAACGCTTCCAGCAAGTACAATCAGGACGAGATCGATAAGATGAGCTTGCCTGCCTTTCAATATGGGGAGTCGTTGGCCACCGGACGGCAGGCGATCATCCGGTTCAGGGAACTACCTGCCTCAACTTGGGAGATATCGGTGGCAACGATCTCAAGTGACAGGGGCAGCGACATTCCCCCAACGCCTCCGCCAGTGGAATCAGAATGAAGTGTTTTTGGAAGGATGGAATTGCTTGGATGGTTTCTGGTTTCCTTACTTCTATGTATTCTCTTATCTTCTACTTCTCTCATATTAACTGCAATCTCAATGTAATGGGCTGGCTTTGGAGAATTGGAAGAGGGCAGTTCGGTTGCAGCGGTCCATAATTACAACCTCCTGGAGAAAAAATCGGGAAACGGGGATCGGGCCTCTGGGGGTTTGATTGGAGGGTTCGGTGTGTGCTAGAGCCAATTGAGCGACCGTGTTTCTGGCTTTTCATTTCCACATTCGCTGGAGGCTATACAAGTACACTCACACCCCGCTATCCCGGATCTCGATAATCCGGATACCTCGCTAACCCGTATGAATTTCTATGAATTCCAAATTCCCCTGCACTAAAACCTGACCTGTTGTCCCGGATACCCCGTTGTCCCGTACGAAATTCGTGAAATCTAGCCATCCGGGATAGCGGGGTGTGAGTGTATGTGCAAAATCAACTCAACCCACCCCGCCAAGGTAACAATTTTTATTGCCTGCCCCTTGTATTCGTAGACAAAATTAACCGCGCATCGACGAAAGGTGAAGAACTTTGGCTATGACCGCAGCACTCCCCCACCAACCCCACTATTGTTAAAACCGGGAAAAAAAATCAAAAACTTAAGCACAAGGCAGAATACATAGCAGATATTAGTATTTGAGCTAGAGAAAGTTCTTTAGGTGGTGTTGAAAGTGCGGAGTGATGCAGAGAATTGCGTTGGCATCGATGGTTGGTCCGTGGTTCATTTTGTCCACGGAAAATACCGCCACCCTCTTCACTCGAGTAGCGTACCGTAAGAGCCCGAATAATTCAACCCCGCACTATGTATCAAGTTAGAATTGCCTTTGCCGGCAAGATCAGGCACTTTTTACTTTTTTTGTCTTAGGCTGGGACTGGGATGGTTGGTTTTCATAGTGGTTTCGCGTCCCAAACGAGAGCGTTGGGCTTAGCTGGAAGTTCCATTATTATTATTCGAGTTCAAGGCTCTTACTGATGCACAGCGCCTAAGTATTGCTTGTTCTACAAGCGAGGTTTGCTGCCCTTTACCCCCTGCAGAACATAGGAGACTTAGGAGCTGTGCCTCCGTACAAGTACAACACAGCAGGCTAAGCAAATACCGGTAAGATTCGTTTTAGTGGTCCAGTGCAATGTTGGTCGTACAGGGTTTGGCATATCTGGCCTAGTGATCAAGTAATTCCCATGCACTAAGTGGCATCGAACTGGGCACCTAAGACAGACCTCACTTGCTCGGGCCTCATGCATGTGTATACAAAATCGCTATTCCCTGCCCGGGCCTAATACCCACTTGACCAAAAAGGCAGAGGAATGACAGGAATATACCGTAGCGAATTTTGTGGAGTTCTGTGGAGAGCTTTCCTCATTCACTCTTGATTTTTCTGGCTAATTCCATATCCACCAGGGCGATATGGGATGTCTGGCATTCGGGTTGAGGCACCTTAAGAAACCTTTGTCTAGGCAAAACTCACGCAGCTCGAGATAATTATATTGTGATGTAGAGATACTTAAGGCCAACAATATCCTACTGGGGATGGTCGGGATCGGTGCCTCGAGGTTGGTAGGTGAGTTGTTGAGTTTAAGACTTGCTTGTGACTCTCATCGCTTAGGATCTTCTCCTCTGCAAAACACCCTTATCCGGCGATATTTCTAGGGTTAACCTTAGTTCCCAATCGTGAGGTGCTCAAAGACCCAGTCTTAGCTACTTTAGTCAAGAGTGAGTTAGGAATTCGTGGTTCACTGGGAGGCTACTTCTCGGAAGTCGAGAGAGGCAGCACTCATGCCCACAACTTTCATCCAAAATCCTTCATCAAAGTGCGGTTGTCACGAAGGCATGAGGAAATGCACCATACCGCAAAAACCGAAATAATTGGGCATCTCGCTAGGACGTTGGAGTTACCTCACCTAACGAAGTCTGTGTCTCAAGTGAGGGCTAAAAGAGAGTCTTCTGGCGGTGTTTTTCTCCCTAATCTAGAGGGGGAAATTCTGGACATCCTAGCGCCATGCCCAATTATTTCGGTTTTTACAGTAGTACCCCATTTTGTAGGAGTGCCCCTCTCCAAACAGCATTTACATGCTCCAGCCGCCCAATCCTTCTATTATTGTCAATTTGGAAGAAAAAAGCCCCTCATGCTGTCCTGGCCTGCAGAAATCCCCTACCACTCCGGTCGTAATCTAAAACCTACCAATCGATCATAATTTTGGGTCTTCCCTTATCAAAAGCCTAACAAGTGTTGCGATAGTGGCCTATTAGGCATGGGGTTATGCACATGCGCGGATAGGCGGATATTGCGATTGCACTTTGTTCGTCCCCTTTTTCGTGCTCTCGCCAGGCATACAGTATAAGGAGCAAGAACTTAGCGATCTAACACACCACTTTGTGACCTCCCGTTTTTAAGTAATTTTTGTTGTTTTGTGTCTGAAGACTTTATGCCGGCCCCTGTATAGTCGTGTGCAGGAAGCCCCACACCGCCGCTGGTACTGTCGTAAATTTTCATAACGGATGTATTATAGCCCTTTTGTGTTATAGTACTAACCTAGACGCCGGATGTTTCCCTAGTTTTTTTTTAACAACACTTTATTCTCTTCAGGCTTCCTTTGGCAAAGAGAGCTCGTCTACCCCTAAAACTATGTTTACAGCCCCTAAATCCGGGTCTTGCCGATATACTAACATATACCCGGCCTCGCTGGTGGCCTCTTCTCAACCCACAAACCAGCCCTCCCCAACTCAATCATCCCCCTCTCCACATTCCGGACCTTTCAATTCCATGCCTGTTATAGCACTTTCATAGTGTTTGCCACGAGCTGAGAGGCTCGAGGGCTCGATCTTTTTTCGATATATTTTTTTTCTATACTTTTCAGCTCAAATCTGGCAAAGGGTAAGGCGGGAGGAAACAGGGGGGGACGGGAAGAGGTGGGAGGGGCTAGAGAAGGCGGGGGGTGGGTATTACAATAAGAAAAATCGCAGTGGAGACTCGGAAGCAGGGGGAAGTAACTTTAACACCGGAAAAGGTTTCCTGCAGCTAGTCCTGCTTTAGTTCTGAAAGGCTGGGTTTAAGAGAGGTTTGGTATTGGGAAATTAAATTAGATACAGAGGGATCACAAGTTGAGGAGGTGGATAGACTCTTCCGTGATCATGCAACACATATTTGATTTTGTTTTTTTTCTATGTTTGGTGTTTGAACATTATAATATTATTCTCCACTCTAGTCTACCAATCACTCTCGTCCCAAGCCTTCAAAGCGAGTGATATTCTGTGTCTAATAACAAATTCAGGCTCAAGCCAACTCGGGCCTTTTTTCACAAGCCTATAATAGCAGGCTCGAGCTCTGGGGTGACTCTCGAGCGGCTCGATTCCAATGGTTTATCAGCCGAGTAAGCTCGAGCCGGCTCGTGGTACACACTATCACTTTCATTGGGTGTTATCCCATTCACTCGATTTACTCTTTCCCGCTCCTTTGGTGCCAGGTGTTTTAGCGCGCGGATGTACAGTGCATACAGGCAGGCTACCGCATTCCAATGACGGTGCCACGGGGAGCGCCCATCCTGGCTGACAACAGGAGCTTGATATAACCCTACTCAATCTTCGCACCCCCCCATTATTAGAGTTTTAATAACCTTAACTAGACTCTGCCCCCCCCCTCCTCAACCTCCCCGAATTCTGGGACCATCTTTGTTTCCTTTAATAAGATAATATACTCGTTTAATTTATTTCTACTGGCAAATGTGGAATATCAGAAGGAAGATATCGAAATGGACGGCGGTACCACAAGGCAGAAATAACTACGGCAGAGGCGGAGGAAGAGGAAGCAAATCTTCTTTGCTAGAGTTATTACCTCTAGATTCTGAGTCCACCCAAGAACGGTGGAAGTCCTTCTCATCAGCATGGAAGCCAGTTTGGTACACCGGTTGGCACAAAGGGGTCTTAGGTTGTGCCGCTTCCGTTGTGGTTGTTTTCTTTATAAACGTTGGGTTAACAGTCTATGCTGCCACAAATCCTCGGAACAAGATGGAAAGAGGCGTCGGGACGTTGTATGAGGGCAGTTGCCGCAAGAGCCAGAGGATTGGGCTGTGGTTGCACTTGGGGATAAATGCCCTTTCCACAGTGCTATTGTCCGGAAGTAATTATACTCAGCAATGTCTCGCAGCACCGACACGAAGCGAGATTGATGCTGCGCACGCGAGGAGACGATGGATGGACATTGGAGTTCCGAGTGTTAGGAATTTGTTCAGGATTAAGCGCGAGAGGAGATTATTGTGGATTGCTATTGGGTTTTCGAGTATTCCGTTGCATTTGCTGTGTGTTTATATCATTCACGCCCGGGCCCTGGCTAACTGGAAGACTGCAGGTACAATTCAGCAGTGTATACTTCATTGGCGGCGAATGACTTCCTGATAACTGTCGTGACCAACAACCACTTTGAACCAGGAACCTACACAAACACGAGCACATGGCGGATCAGCCCTTTCCGGGACTTGTCACTCAACACCACAACCGGGAAGAGATACGGGGACATTGGATACCAGACGAACTCATCTAAGATCCAACAATTCGGCAGTATGCTCGAGGGATTAAATGCCAGCACTCAGGAATATGAAGACCTGGCCCCGCTAGAGTGCACGAAGGCCTACGACACTGACTTCTTGCACAACCGGAGAAATCTATTCCTGATTACTAAAGATAGCTCCCACGCTAATTACTCTATACTGGATATGATGCGTATCAGCAATAATCTGATCTTCCCAAATAGTTGGATGTGTCCTGGCAACGATTACCCTATCATATGGACGGCACCCCGGTGCAACACCCACCTGCCAGCCACAAACCTGACGAAAGGGCTTCCGTGGCGGGTAAGGCTCACTAGCAACTCATCGGGGGAGGTAGAGATAGCCGGATGCAAGAGTGAGATTACAAGCGAGAAGTGCACGGTACGATTCTCACTAGGGATCATGATCGTTGTTATCGGGTGCAATCTTGTAAAAGCTTGCTGTATGGTCATGGCGGTCGTCAGGTCCCGAGAGCCCACTCTAGTTACTTTGGGTGATGCTGTGGATTCCTTTTTGAGAACCCCGGACCAAACGACAATCGGGATATGCTATGCTGATCGACAATACATTGAGAGAGACTGGAGGCATGGATGGAGGGCAGGACCGCGGCAGTGGAAGAAAAAGGGGGTGCAGAGGTGGTGGACTAGCGCTAGTAAAGGGAGATGGTTAACTTGTAATTTTTTCTTCTGCGCAACTCTCATTTCCGCAGGGGGGTTACTTCGAAATGGTTTGCTCCATAACTCTGACTACGGAGGAGGGGGCACTGACCTTAAATCAATGTAAGCCCGCCCCGCCTCTCCTAGTACTTGCTATGAACACAATATTAATAAGGTGATAAAAAAAGGTGGGCCCGAGGTTTAGGCAAAATAAACAGTGGCTCCCTAGTCGGCATTCACTTCCGAAACATAACCCAAGCAATCCTCCTAGCTAATCTTCCACAAACTATTCTCTCATTCCTCTACCTAACCTACAACTCCCTCTTCACCTCCATGTTCCTGGGCCACGATTGGTCCCTCTTCAGTCATCACCATCGTACCCTCCGTGTCACATGTCCGCGGTCAGGCCAACGCTCCACATACTGGCTTCAAATTCCCTACAGATACGGCATTCCTCTAATAACCCTTAGCGGTCTCCTCCACTGGCTGACCTCTCAATCCCTATTCCTCGCGAGAGTCGATATATTTGACCCATTCGAGAGAGAGACTTTCGCGCCGATAAGTACCATGGGGTACTCATGCATCGCCATTGTTTTCGTGCTCATGCTGGGAAGTCTCGCCCTGCTGGCCGCTGCCGGGATTGGATATCGAAAATTTGCTGCGGAGACCACTACAGTTAGCAGTTGCTCCGCAGCTATTTCTGCCGCGTGCCATTCTTCGGAGGCGAACCCGGAGGAGATCATAGGGAAGAAGGTGCGCTGGGGTGATGTGGGCATTGTGCCAACCCGGGGAGTGAGGCACTTGACTTTTTCTAGTGAGATGGGGGTTAGGAAGCCAGTATTTGGCGAGGTTTATGCTGGGACGCAGAGAGACTGAAAGCAATCGTCTATAATTCTAGGTTCAGGAAGTTTCTTTCTCGCCGATGGGGGGAATAAAAACTGAGTTTGGAGCATTGGAACTATATATATTTGGCTTGGAATATTTGGCACATGGGGAGGAATGTATTGCATAATGTTATCTTTTAGCAAACGAGGTGGACTAGGTGTGTGAGGATTTGTAGATTTACATTCAAATTCTCCAAGAATCAGTGCTAGAAAGGAGCCCAAGCGAGTGAGGCTCAATACGCAATGTGTGGAATGAAGCGTTTGCACAATAGGCGATTGGGTACGGAAGGTGTTAGGGGTAGCTTTACCGATGGCGAGAATAAGGGAGAAAGAAACTTGAAATAATATTTGCGTTAAGACTAGTTAGGTTGAATTGGCTTACTAGATGATGAAAGACTGAGGCGTGCAAATTGAGAGAGAAGATCTGGGGGGACGCAAGAGAACCGCTACCAGCGACAACCAAGACAACCCCATGACTAGGGAACCTCTCGAGTGCAGCCCATGGTATTATACAGTGAAAGCGCCTCGTGCAGGAGTTGTGGTTGGAAGTGGAAGTTGGAGTTCTTGGCGAATATTTGAATAGGAAGAATATTCCTTCACAGCAAGAAGTTTGTGTCATTGCGTATTCCTTGCTTTTCTTCGGCGCTGCCTGAGGCATGATTTCCAAGGCTTCAGACTTCTCACTTCTAGCTCTTTATTCACGCGGGCGCCGTCACGCTAATAAGGATGGATAGTTATTAACTAGATCATGGATTATCACTCGCTAGCTGTTCACCAGGCCGTAAGTGTTACCAGGGATCGGTCGAATAAGAATGCCCCCCACATTATCGTACATAGCTAACTACCTTCGCCACTAGTAGTAGATAAATTCCTGTCCCCTAGATATCACCACTCAACCCTACCAACAGTCCTGTCCGAGAGCACCCTACCGAAGTTCTACTGTTCCCAGGAAAATCTTGTTATACCTAATGTACAAGCTCGAACGACTGAACCTTTTGCTATGTAGTAGAGAATTACCCACTCAGAAACACACAGCGAGAGGGGAGCTGCTCAGCCCCCCTGGGTGACCCAAAAAATGGTATCAAACATTACCGGAAGAAGTAGCTCCAATGATATTCTACATGCTTCGATCATCCGAGTTTATATCATACGGTGCGCGAGTTCCTACATAACCATCCATTCTCACAGGCTGGCAGTGGGCTGAAGTTGAAGTTACATGGTGTTTAACCTAACCTAACCTAACCTAACTTAAATCGAATGATTGGCGGAATGAACTTGTCGGAGTAATATTATGACATTATAGCAAAGTGTAAAGGACTCAAGATGGTTTCCGCTAGATAAAAAAATACATCATGGAAGCCCATTCGCTACTGAGGGACGGCGTCAGACTTATTTGTAAAATTAATAATGCTAGCTGTGAAGTGCAGATCGCGTGAACTCTGAATATCCCACATTTAACCCGCATAACAGCAAAACATACCCAACACGAACGCTCCAGCATGAAATACATTTCCAGGCTATTATATACCATATCCGTACAGCCCAGTTAAGTAGGTAGGTGTCAGCAATGAGGGTATTCGAGAGTGGGAGGGGATTGGCCAGCGGCCCGGACCTCCCTCGCCACCTTGGCTTAGCCGGCTCTACGTATCGTATTCCTAAGAAGTCATTTCTCCAAGGCGAGTTCACGGACAGACACTTACCTACCCCTACGGCTAGAAGCACCGTCAAAAGATCGGTAGAATTAGTAAATTCTAAGTCTCCCCAAAGACAAATACAGAGATATTACGACAAAATTTCGTGTGTTGTAGACTAGAGAGGCTGAAAGAAACCCCGCGATGTTATATATGTGATGCATCTGCCTGATGAGTGTGCTACTCTCCCCTTTGACAAAGCCCGGTGAAATATTAAGAGGCGTCAAATGTAGGTCGGAAAAAAAGAAAAGCGTCAGGGATTACCGAGGAAGAGAGAGTAGCTCGGTAGGTCGGAACGTCGTATCACCCTAGCAAGAATAACTGCATCAAAACTCTCGCGAGCAGCAACTCTGCCCGTAAATAGCAATTCCCAACCCCCGCATCCGGGAAGTAAAAGAGAAAACCCCGATTCAAACTCTACCAACCACCCACCCCCCAATCCCAATCACCCCTAACACTTTTTCTCAACGAATACACTCCACAGCTGCCCTCTCTCTTTCTCATAGTACACCTTGAAACCCCCCGCCACCTTGACATGCCCGATACGCCCCACAAGCTCAAGAGCAGTACACCCTTCCCATGGTAGACTTTCGCATCCACGCCCACCTCTAAGTTAGTAGCCACTTAACAACCCTCGTCTTACGCCTTGCAGCATAATGCAGCACTATCAAGTCCGCCTTGTCCTATGCATCCAGCCAGGAGCTTATTGTCGGGAACGAGATTGACAAATTTCCTCCGGGTACTCCCCTTTGGGGACCGGGATTCTAGTAGTATCCACATCGGCGGGCGCTTCAATGCCTTGTTCCGTAACAAGTCACTGTTTCACCCACACCTTCCAAAGCTCAGCGCAATGGCGATCCACGCCGAGTCCTTGGTCCGCGCACGCGCCCGCACCTTTCGTCAGTAAGCGAGGGCTCACCTCCATAATCCGCAGAGCGTGGACCAATATAGCGGCATACTACCAGCGTTGTTTTTAGCGTTCAAGTCCGCGCTGGCAGCCAGGAATATTTCAACTATCTCCCTGCTATTCGCTGCGACGGCGAAGTGTAAGAGCATACAGCCTAGGGTTTGGCATTTCTCGTTGAGGTCAAAGCGGTAGTTTACCAGGAGTTTCGTAAGGGTGAGGTGTCCCAGAGAGCAGGCCCTTTGCAAGGTTGTTAAATTATCTTTTGGATTGAAGGCTAGGTGGTCAAGGAAGTGCTGGAAGAGATATGCAGTTCGGCAGTTGGCATGGAGGAAGTATGCTAGGTCATTGTGTGTGAAGTCCTAAGCTATTTGGATGAGGAGTTCATTTAGGAGGTCCGGAGTGAAATTTTAATTTTAATTTTTCTCTGTCGGTCGGTCGGTCGGAGTAACCAGTTAGCAAGAGAGATGTTGGGATAGAGTTGAGCGAGGATATAGTACAAGTACTAAGTGTGGCGTGGCGTGGCGTGGCGGATTGGGGGGTAACATTGATATTGTCCCATCTCAAAAAAAAAACTGAAGGCGCCAAGGTAGCAACGGGAAAAAAATGTTACTGTCCTACTTGTAACAGCTAGTATATATTCGGCACAATAGCATATACGATGGTTAATGGCACTCGAGTATTTTTTTCTAAAATATCTCTGCAGCCTACCAGTATATTGCTTTCTTGGAGAGTAGCAATAGCTTATGTTGGACGATTCCCTGAAATGCTCATTGCGAGTGCTGATGATTTCATCTCTACCGATAGGCTCCAGTGAGCGAGTTGCTTATCTACTCGAGCTGCGAGTAATTTCCAATAGTTACCCGGGCGCATTCGGTTGCTTTTGATATGGGACAATACGGTATTTGGATTGAGCGCAGCAAGGTGGGGCAACCTTGGTCAAGCTGCAGTAGCGTGATTGAGATATGATAAGATAAAAACGATTGGAGACTCCCAGGGTTTTGAGGTACCGTACAGTACAGTACTGTACACAGCAGATGAGAAAGAATTTGATTTTAAGTTCAAGTTTCTTGTGCAACTAGCACCTAAGGATCTTGTGAATCACTCACCAGTACCGGTAGGCGACCCTCCTTGAGTTGATTAAGGGCCTGTTGGATGTCAAGAGATTGAGATTCGTGAGATTGGCAATCATAATATTATTATAGATTTTCTTTTCTAGTATGATAGCACTTAATAAAACAATCCCATTAGCAGAAACTTTGTAAAAAGAAGGCTTAAAGCGCTATATGTTGCATGCAACCAAAAACTTAAATGCAGATGAATTCAATCAAAGTTTATTATCAACTAAAAGGACGATGCCAATCCAGGCTTTAACCCTAACGGCTGATGAAAAATCTGGGGTCGCTTTAATGCAATCTCTAGAATTTTTACCTCCAGAGGTGAAAATCAAATCCGGGGTTTGCAGGGATGCGACAGAGATTGCAATCTCTGAAAAAACTTAAATATTTTGACATCTAAACAGAAAGTTAATTATTAGAGGCATCCAGCCCCGGGGTTGAAAAAAGGCCTTTCGAGTGCTATTGATTGGGATGCTTCCTGTATTTATTACGAAAATGTGAATTTATCCCTTAGTCCGTCGGTGCGCCCAAGAACAGGTGTCACACTACGACGGTAGCGAAATAGACGACGGTATCAGGAATGTTCAAGAATGGAATAGTTAGGAAAACTCTGTAAGTAGACGAAACAAAAGCAAGGGATTACGGGACGAATTGTATTGGAAGCTTGAGGGTGTGGTTAAGAAAGAAAGAGAAGGTGATGGGACGAAGAGGACTTGGACGAAGATGATGAAAGGGTTTTCCTGTAGTTAGTTTTTATGTATATTATATAGGACACCGCAGGCGGTACAGAAAGAACAAAAATCCCGGGTACTCTCGACAGATTATAACCCCAATTTTTTGAGTTCCAACGCCACGGACAATGTCACCATTCTGGGTCATGCCGTGATTCGCAGTAGCACACCGTCACCAAGCCGTTGGATGTGCGCTTTCGATGTACGGTGCTCGAGTGCGATTTCGTCATCCTTAGAATCACATATAAAATGGAAGGGATCAAAGTGCAAACGGCCTAATGGCGCGAAACATCGGCTGTTCTGTCGCAAGTAGGCGCTTTCTCAAATAAAGAAAAATAAGATGGAGAGTGAGGTGCGTTCTTCTACCCCGACGGAATATGCCATCTCAAGCGAGTAAATACGGGATTAAATACGAGATGAAAATTTAATACGGGATCAGAGAACAAAAGGAAAAAGAACAGCGTTTATCCGTTGGTTCCGTCCTCAAGCGCATCAAGTCGGATATCTTCATAGGCTAGAAGCATTAACTCACCGGTAGCCCCATGCAATCCGAAGTCATATGATTTTTCGCTGAGGCAAGGCACCACTCAAGGTCTCATGGTGCCGGGCATTTGAAACTGATCCGGTAAGCCATTCGCCCAACGGCCTGCAGTCAAAGCCAACAGTAAACACATCTTAAGGAAAGTGTAATAATTGAAGAAAACACCCCATAGAGCCGCCCAAGAATCATTCTTCTTTAATCCCATTGACGTCTACTTTTGTCTTTAAGCAAGTAATAAACAATAGATACCGATTTCGTGTGAACATGCACTGTACTGTACTCGAATACCGTAAGAGACCGAATAATTCAACCCTAGGCTATGCAGGACGTTAGAGTTGCCTTTGCCGGTAAGGTCAGGAAATTTTTTGCTTTTTTTTGTCTTAGGCTAGGAGTGGGGTGGTGGGTTTCCGCAGTGGTCTCGCCCTCCAATCCAAGAGGGAATTTTAGACTTCTTCGCGCGAGGCTCCGCTATTATTCTACTTATTCTCGAGTAGTTCTTACGACACAGTACGCTAAGCAAATAAGGTTGGTTTTAGCTGTCCAGTGCAATCCACCTAATCACAAAGGCAGAGGATCGGCGGAATTAAAAAATAGCGAACTTTTGTGGAGCTCCATAGAGAGCCCTCCTCATTCACTCTTAATTTTCCCAGCTAATTTTAGCCGACCGCTGGGCCGATATCGGACGCCTAGCACTGCCGAACCTTAAGTGGCCCTTGTCTTGGCAAACACTCACATAGCTCGAGATAATATTATGACGCAGTAATACTTAAGGCAAACAATTTCCTACGAGGGACGATACCACAAGGTTGGTGGGTGGGCTGTTGGGTCTAAGACTCGCTTGTGGCTCATCGCTCGGGATCTTATCCTCTGCAAAGCACCCCCACCCAGCAATATTTTTGAGATTAGGTCACAATCTTGGCGTGTTCAAAGACCCGGTCTTGGCTTCTTTAGCAAAAAGTTAGGAAGCTCCTGGTTCACCGGGAGGCTACTTCTCGGAAGTCATCTAGTCTTGACAGGTATAATAACACTCATACCCACAACTTTCATCCAAAATCCTTCATCAAAGTGCGGTTGTCACGAAGGCATAAGGAAATGCACCATAGTACCCCCATTTTGTAGGAGTGATCCTCTTCAAACAGCACTTACATGCTCTAGCCACCCGATGCTTCTATTATTGTCAATTGGGAGAAAAAAAGCCCCTCATGCTGTGCTGGACTGCAGATATCCCCTACCACTCCGGTCTTAATCTAAAACCTACCAATCGATGATAATCTTGCAACTTCCCTTATTGAAAGCCTAACAAGGCATACAGTATAAGGAGCAGGAATTTAGCGATCGAACACACTACTCTGTGGCCTCACTAGTTTTTAAGGATTTTTTGCTGGCAAGCCACTTTGATGTGTCCGAAGACTTTATACCGGCTCTTGTACTCGAGTACACGTAAAACCGTGTGCTAAAAGCTCTGCCATCCCGCTGGTACCGTGGCAAATTTTTATAGTGGATGTATTATAGGCTTTTTGTGTTATAGTACCAATCTATAGGTAGGTGCGGGGGCTTTAAGCAACCGGCTGCACAGTGCATACAAGCAGGGCACCGCATTCCAGTGACGGCACCAAGCCCAGCCTGGCTGACAATGGGGGAGCTTCATATAACACCAACTTGAGCCTCTCCCCCTTCAAGTTCCCCTGATCTTCAGAACGGCTGTTTCCAAGGTATTCATTTGTCTAGTTGCTAGTGAGCGAATGCCGAATTTCAGAGAGAAGTTACCGAAATGGACTCCCTTATTACCAGGGGGCAACCACGGCAGAGACGGGAGAAGACGAGGAGAAAGCAAACCCTCTTCGCTAGAATTATTAACTCTAGATTCTGAATCCACGCAAGAACGGTCGAGCCCCTTCCCCTCAGTATGGGGGCCAGATTGGTACACCAGTTGGCACACTGGCGTCTTAGCCGTGCCACTTCCCTCTTTGTTGTCCTGTTTATAAATGTCGGTTTAACAATCTATGCTGCCACGAATCCTGAGTACGAGATGGAGAGAGGGGTTGGCACGTTGTATTCGGGCAGTTGTGAGAAGAGCAGGACGATCGGGCTGTGGCTACACCTGGGGATAAACGCCCTTTCCACTCTGTTATTGTCTGGAAGTAATTATACCCAGCAATGTCTCGCAGCACCGACTCGCAGTGAGATTGATGCTGCGCATGCGAGGAGAAGATGGATGGACATTGGAGTCCCGAGTGTTAGGAATCTCTTCAGGATTAAGCTGGAGAGGACATTGTTGTGGATTGCTATTGGGACTACGAGTATTCCGTTGCATTTGCTGTGTGTTTATATCGTTCTCTCCCAAGCCCTAGCTAACTGGAAGATTGCAGGTACAATTCAGCAGTGTGTACTTCATTGGCGGCAAATGATTTCCTCATAACCATCGTGACCAACAGCCACTTCGAACCCAGAGCCTACAACAACAGGTCCATAAGCGATATCAGGGCTTTCCAAGACTTATCACTGAACACCACAACCGGGAAGGAATATGGGGACACCGGATACCAGACGAATTCATCTAATATCCAATTATTCAGCAATATGCTCGAAGGATTAAATGCCAGTACTCAGACATATGAAGATCTGACACCGCTAGAGTGTACGAAAGTCTACAACAATGACTTCTTGTCTAACCGTAGAAATCTATTTCTGATCACTAATGATAGTTCAAACACTACCCAAGGTGTCACTATACTGGATATGGTCCGTATTAGGAGCAATGCGACCTTCCCAAGTAGTTGGGTGTGCCCTGGCAAATTTTACTCCGATCGAACGACTACACGCCGGTGCAACACCAACATGCCAGCCGAAAACTTGATGAGAGGGGATGCATGGCAGGTTGGAGGGGTAGAGATAGCCGGATGCAAGAGTGAGATCACAGGCGAGAAGTGCAAGGTACGGTTCTCACTAGGAATCATGATCGTCGTTATCGGGTGCAATCTTGTCAAGGCTTGCTGTATGGTCATGGCGGTTGTTAGGTCCCGAGAGCCCACTCTAGTTACCTTGGGTGACGCTATAGACTCCTTTTTGGAAACCCCGGACCAAACGACAATCGGCATATGCTTTGCTGATCGACAATACATTGGAAGGGGCTGGAGGCGTAGGTGGAGGGCTAGACCGAGGCAGTGGAAGCAAAAGGGGGTACAAAGGTGGTGGACTGCCGTTAGTGAGACGAGGTGGATAACTTGTGGTCTCTTCTACTCCATAACTATCATTTTCGCAGGGAAGTTCCTTCGAATGGGCATAGTTAATGATAGATTATATGCAAGCACCGACCTTAAATCAATGTAAGCTCGCTCCGCCTCTCCTAGTACTTACTACGAACGCAATATTAAAAAGGTGATAAAAAAAGGGGGGCCCGAGGTTTAGGCAAAATGAACAGTGTCTCCCTAGTCAACACGGGCTTCCCAAACATAACCCAGGCAATCCTCCTATCCAACCTTCCACAAACTATCCTCTCATTCCTCTATCTAACATACAACTCCCTCTTCACCTGTATGCTCATGGGCCACGAATGGTCCCTCTTCAGTGATCGCCACCGCACCCTCCGCGTCACATCTCCGCGTCCAGGCCAGCGCTCCACATACTGGCTACAAATCCCCTACACCTATGCTATTCCTCTAATGACCCTTAGCGGTCTCCTCCACTGGCTTACCTCGCAATCTATATTCCTCGCAAGAGTCGATATATCGGACCCATTCGGGAGGGATACTCTTCAACCAATCAGTACTGTAGGGTACTCATGCATCGCCATCGTTTTCGTGCTCACACTGGGAATTCTTGCCCTGCTAGCCGCTGCCGGAATGGGGTATCGACAATTTGCTGCGGAGACCACTGCAGTCAGCAGTTGCTCCGCAGCTATTTCGGCGGCGTGCCATGCTTTGAGAGCAGACCCGGAAGAGATGATGGGGAAAAAGGTTCGCTGGGGGGATGTGGGGATTGTGTCTAATTTAGGAGTCAGGCATTTGACGTTTTCGAGTGAGGAGGGGGTTGGGAAACCGGTGTTTGGAGAGGTTTATGCTGGGACGGTGAGAGAGGGGGAGTGATCGTGTATACATTACGGTTTCTGGAAGTTTCTTTCCATCCGGGAAGATGAAAAACGAGGTTTGGAACATTGGAACTATATATATTTACCCTCAGATATTTGATGCATGGAGATGATTCTGTTGTGTATTGGTTCAGTAAACGAGATGGACCGGGTGTGTTTGGGGTTCTATGGAGTTAGATGCAATTACATAAGGATCATAATACACAGTGATTCTAGCATCATGATATATCACTCACAGGGCTTTCACCAGGCTTTGTTGAAATATGCTTCTGGCGCTACCGTAGTATCACTCGCACTATTGATATTCTCCTTGCATTAGTCTTGATCGCCATCCCAAAAACCCCCTTACAACATTGGTACCATTGAACATACCTCCTTGCTTTTCTTTTCTTCTCTCTGTTTCTGTTTACTTCCTACTGTTGATTTACTCGCAATTTGTGTCTCGCTCTCAACAGTAGATAGTCTGAGTGGTTCGCTCTCAACTGAGAGTGCAATCAAGCAATTCATGATTTCTTCTCGTCACTCAACCAGTTCCAAAACCATCGTTCTGTTCCCTCTGTTTCAACAGGCTTTAGCTCTGCAGTGGATCTATTGAAATCAGATACTTAAGGTACGGCGGCTTGAACGTACTCGAGGTGCAAGTGGGCGTTGCGGTGCAACGAAAACTCCCTGTGCAACACCTCAAACCCCCAAAGGCTGGGTAACTATGCCCCATATAAGCCAACCCGTAAAGAAGCCATGAGAGTAAGCAATTTGTAGGGCCCGAACAGGTGATAAAATAAATATTGTTCTGGATGGCTCTGGTTTTAGAGAGTATGGCTATATAATGGGCTAAAAAAGCGAAATTTATTGTGGCAAGTAAAAGTTGATTTACAAGAGGTGTTACTTGCTTGATGGCTGACCAGCAGCACATAGCGGTGCCAACAATTCAGAAGGGCAAAACATGCAAATCTGGTGACAGTAAGGTGTATTTCCATGTAGTCTAAATAAATCTTGAAAGATTATCTGTGATAGTGAAGGATCTATGGCTGCATTATCTGGTAATACTGGAAATCATGCTAAGGCTTAGTGTTGCTATGTGGCCCAAGTGCAAGAGGGTGGGCAGGTTAGCCAATATACAAAAAGGAAAGTGAGTGAGAATTTGTGATGGTGGAGTTATATAGCCAGGCATCAAGGTCTCTATTCTCTATCAATGAATTTCAAGCTTAAATACTCACAAATTTCTCTAGAGTTTGTTACCAAAATTAACCGCGCATCAACAAAGAGGGAAAAATTTCAACCATGACAACAATACTCGACCACTATCCGCACTATGATTACAGCCATTAAAAAATATAAAAAAGTAGGTACAAGGTAGAATACATAGCAAAAATTAATATTTGAGCTAGAAAAATCTCTTTAGGTGGTGTTGAAAGTACGGGTGATAGGGAGTAGTGTTCGAATTATACGGTATGTTACCGTACCTTACACAATTGATACCTCAAGGTAAATTACCTTAAATTACACTAGGAAGATAGGATACCAGGATACCGCATCTCCCCCCTTGAGTTCTGATGCTATGTTTATGTCAAGTTGAACTAATCAACCCCTCCACAAAGTATCGGCAAGGCTAGGCATTTTGGCAAGATATGAGCATTAAGACCTAAGATCTTAATCTGAAGCTTTATGACGGTCGGTAAACGGCGCCTGGTAAGTTTACCGTACCTTGCCGTTCGAACCCTATAATAATGGGGAGGGTTGCTTGGCCATCAATTGTTGATTCATACCGTGGGTGTCAAATTAATGTGAACACTTTTACCTTGCAACCAAGTGTCTTAGCTAAATGCCAGCAGTAATAATTCAGGCAACTTAAACAACAACAAATAAAATACACTTAGCCTTACTCCTAAAGTGAAAGGGTGCTACTGTGGGGGGGGGGGAATTGGTTGTATGATTGAGGTCTGATGGCTATCAAAGGAAAAACTTTCACTAAATTACTGCTGGGATACTATCATAGGTTGAGGAGTTGTTCAAAGACAACCAGTAAGAATTTGGCTTTTTTAACCCATTATATAGCCATACTCTCTAAAATCAGAGCCATCCAGGACAATATTTATTTTTTAAAAAAAATCGCCTTTTCTGGCCCTACAAATTGCTTACTCTGATGGCTTCTTTACGGGTTGGCTTATATCCCTTCGCTTGATTCTGAATTTCAGGACTTTTTACTAGTGTCGCACTACAGTTGCAATCAGCAATGACTAGGGAGTAATAGGCAAAGTATGCCTTAAACCGCCATGATGTTTAGGCACGTTCCTAGTGTTGAACACTTAGCCTGTTTCCGTAATCGTGATGTGGCAAACGCCCTGCTTGTGAAGCAGTGTAGTTCCCAGAATAGAGCAAAATCAGTAGCACTCAGCACGGCCCTGAGGAAATCAACATGCTCTGTGTATATTTACTCGTGATCACTCAAATGGGCTAGTGTCCTCCATTATAAACCAGTGAGGGTGCCAGAGGTTTAGGGGAGAAAAGTCAATTGCATAGCTAACGATACTCGATGTAGCATCGCGCCCACTTAAGTATCCTTGACACACTTCTGGGGTGAGTCGCGAAATCAAACGAAGGGATGGGGCATAGTTACCCGGCCTTTGGGGGTTTGAGGTGTTGCGCAGGGAGTTTTCGTTGCACCGCAACGCCCATTTGCACCTCGAGTACGTTCAACCCGCCGTACATAAGGGCATGTTTGGCCTGCCACAAATATGTACTATGGGGTATTTCTATTTTCATGGCATATTTCTCAGGGTATTTTATAATTAATTGGGAATGTGTTCAGCAATCCCAAAATTTAATACTATAACTTAGTATTTTGAAGATATATCGTGGTGGTTTTTTGTCATCTGCTATTTCCTGAAGTATATAACATTGTGGCTTAAGGTGTAGAGAAGTAAATATTGTTGCTCTGAATAGCAGGGTAATACTTAATTAGTATAGGAAAATTCTACTTTAATAAGCACTTCTCTAGGATTCTTTGAGAAGTCAGATTATGGTGTGATCTTATCAGGTTGCTTTAAAAAAGTGTGACGCTCAAGCAAGTGTGACGCGCCGGTTTTTTTATTTTTTACGGTGTAGGCTTATATAATACAGTGCTAGCTTTTAACATATCTCTTTACCCTACCGTAATTACTTGCTAGATCCACCATCTGCGGCGAGGCCCCTCGCGTTCGCAATCCGATACAAAACGCTATGAAATGGAATAGACTAGTGTTTTCCAGACATAATAGAGCCCATTTAACCTGAGCCTGTTGGATCCCATTTACTAGTATTTATAATTTTGTTAACCTGCTCTGCTAAGCCAACTGTAGCTTAGACAATAATTCCTATTGAGATCCCTGATGGTGGATCTAGCGAGTAAATACAGTGCGGTATAGGGTAAAGGGATATGTTAAAAACTAGTATCGTATTATAGAAGCCTATACTGTAAAAAAATTAAAAAAAAACCGGCGCGTCATACTTGCTTGAGCGTCACACTTGCTTTTCCCGACTATGAGCAACAGCGAAATAGGAGGGGAACCGGCTATTACATCTACCAAACACCCCCATGCCACCTTCACTACCTGTCGTGGATAAATTAATTACTGGCTCCTAGGCAATACCACTCAACCCTATCAACCATCTTCCCCCATGAGCTCGCTACTGAAATTCCCATTCCATAGAGCCCACCGTGGTAGCCGTGTGGGTTCCTACTTAACAACTTATTCTTACCGGCGGGAGACAGAACTACTTATAGGGTTTAGCTCAACTTAAAGTGAAATATCGGGAGAATAAACTAGTATTATGATAATATTGTTGTAAAGTGAAAAGGTAGGAAATGAAAACTTTATTTGGGAATTGAGCTCCAGGGCTCAATGTACTTTTAATTGCGCTCTCTTCTATTGCTAGGTTTCCAGCTTGATTGATCCAGCTGCATTTTGCGGATATCTTAGAGGGTGCGGTTCCATCCAAACACTGTTGCACATAATAATTGATTTTGAATGGGTGCATCTTGCCAAGACATTTGAGGCTGAGTGAGTGTTGGATTGAGACGAGGCTATGACTAGACAGGGGGGTTGACGAAACGTTCGGGGAAGCACAACGCTGATACCGGTATTAGGACCGGGCGGCTTTCGAATACCTTACCGAGCGCTAAAGTCCTTGAAGACTACGCAATTCGCAATATGTGTTATCCCATCTGAGAGCCCGTACTCGAGTAAGATCTTGTCATCCTTTGAATCGCATATGAAATGGAAGAAATCAAAGCGCAAACCTCCTAGTGGCCCGGAACATTGGCTATTCTACTGGCCGAAAAAAAAAGTTTGGGGTGTTCGTGCGTAACAAACTCGTGTGTGACAAACACCTCAAACTTTTTTTTTTTTGGCAAGTATAGTATCTGTAAGCGGGCGCTTTCTCGGGGTGAGGTGTGTTCTTCTACCCTAATGTAATATGCCTTCTTGAGCAACTAAATACGAGATGGGAAAGGAAAAGGAAAAAAGAACTAGGTTCATTCGTTGATTCCGTCTCAAGCGTATTAGACCGGGTGAGCGCTCAGCGAGGCAGCACCCTCAGCGAGGCATGGCATGGCTTGACACCAAATTTCTGCACGTATCAACCAAAACCACACGCAAATATTCGCCAAGCCTCGCTGAGGGTGCTGCCTCGCTGAGCGCTCACCCGGTCTATATCAAGCCAGATATCATCATACGCCAGAAGAATTAACTTAGTCCCATGCTATCTCGCGTCATACGATTTTTTGCCAAGACAAGGTGCACAAGGTCCCATAATACAGAGCATTTCAATTATTATTTGGGTTCTTACGGTGTGCTAGCAGAAGACCCCCTTCTAGTGAAATATATAAAGCTTGGGCGCTGTGCTATACCTCTGTATGTTTTTTCTAATCCCTACGTTTAGGAACTTCTAAAGCAGGAACAAGCAGATTAGTGTATCTCAACGACTCTGCCAAAAGTGCCAATCCTAGGCCATATTAGGTGCTGGAAATTACCTTAACTAGAGCCCCCTCCTCAACCTCCCTTAAGCCTCGAAACGCCTTCTTTCCTTACGTGGGGAGAGACATTCATTTATCTAGCTGCCGGTTGGCGAAAGGCGAATTCCAGAGAGAAGTTAGCAAAATGGCTGCTGTATCGCTAGGTGGCGATGACTGCGCCGATAGAGGAACGGGAGTAGGAGGAAGCGAATGCTCTTCAAGGAGATTATTAACTCTAGATCCCGAAGTTACCCAAGAATGCTCGAAGTCTTTCTCGTCACTATGGAAGCCGGTTTGGTGCCCCAGTTGGCACACCGGTGTCTTACTCTGTGCCACTTCCGCTGTGGTTGTCCTCTCTATAAATGTCAGTTTAACAATCTATGCTGCCACGAATCCGCGGTACAACGTAAAAGGAAGAATCGGGATGTTGTATTCGGGAAGCTGTGACAAGAGCAAGACGATCGGGCTGTGGCTGCACCTAGGGATAAATGCCCTTTCCACAATACTGTTGTCCGGGAGTAATTATACGCAGCAATGTCTCGCAGCGCCAACTCGCAGGGAGATTGATTCTGCCCATGTGAAGAGACAATGGATGGACATTGGAGTTCCGAGTTTTGGGAATTTGTTCAAGATTAGGCAAGAGAGGACACTGTTGTGGATCGCTATTGGGCTTACGAGTATCCCTTTGCATTTGCTGTAAGTTTATATCATCATTCCCGCCGCAGCTAATTGGAATATTGCAGGTACAATTCGGCCGTGTATACTTCGTTAGCAGCGAATGATTTCCTCATAGCCGTTGTAACCAACAACCACTTTGAAAAAAGCGCTTACACGAACACGATCACTGGACCAATCTGGGGCTTCCGGGACCTGTCATTCAACGCCACAACTGTGAAGAAATACGGAGAAATCGGATACCAGACGGATTTGCCCGAAATCCAGCTATTCAGCAGCATGCTCGAGGGATATAATACTAGTACCGAAAACTATGAAGACCTGACACCTTTAGAGTGCACTAAAGCCTACAACACTGACTTCGTGTCCAACCATCGAAACCTATTCCTAATCACCAAAGATAGTTCCAACACTATGCACAATGACACTATACTCGATATAATCCGTATCAGAAGCAATCTGACCTTGCAAAGTAGTTGGATGTGCGGAGGGAATTCAAGCTGGTGCAGCACTGATGTGCCAGCCGCAGACCTAAAGAGAGGGCTTCCATGGCGGACGAAGTTTTCCACGGCGGGAGAGGTAGAGATAGCCAGATGCAAGAGTGAAATCACAGATGGGAAGTGCAAGGTGCGGTTCTCACTAGAGATTATGATCGTCGTTATAATCTGCAATCTTATCAAAGCTTGCTGCATGATCACGGCGGTCGTTAGGTCGCGAGAGCCCACTCTAGTTACCTTGGGTGATGCTATAGACTCCTTTCTGAGAGTCCCAGACCCAACCACAAAGGGTATGTGCTTTGCCGACCGAGAGTTCATTAAGGGGGGGTGGAGGAGTGTGTGGAGGACTAGACCGAGGAAGTGGGAGCAAAAAGAAGTGCAGAGATGGTGGACCAGTGTTGGTATGGTAAGATGGATAACTTGTTATTTCTTCTGCTTGACAACAGTTTTTTACATGGCGGGGTTCCTTGCTTTCGGTATCGAATCGGATAGGCGAGTCTGGAGCATGGACCTTAAATCAATGTAAGCCCGGTCTCCCTTCCCTAGTACTCCCTACTAACACAACACGAACGAGTTGTGACAATAAAGGTGGACAAGAGGTTTGGGCAAAGTAAACGGTGTCTCCCTACTCAGCTCCCTAAAGCTCGGCAACATAACTCTAGCAATTCTCATATCTAACATTCCACAAACTATCCTCTCATTCCTCTACCTAACATACAACTCCCTTTTCACATGCATGCTCGCAGGCCATGAATGGTCCCTCTTTAGTCATCACCACCGCACCCTCCGCGTCACATCCCCGGGCCCGGGCCAGCGCTCCACATACTGGCTACAAAAACCCTATACTTACGCCATTCCTCTAATGACTCTCAGCGGTCTCCTCCACTGGCTGACCTCACAATCCATATTCGTCGCCAGAGTCGATATATCGGACCCATTCGGTAGGGATGTTCTTGAACCAATAAGTACTGTGGGGTACTCGTGCATTGCTATCATTTTCGTGCTTATGCTGGGGATTCTTGCCCTGATAGCCGCCGCTGGGATGGGGTATAAACAATTCGCTGCGGAGATCACTACCGTTGGCAGTTGCTCTGCAGCGATTTCGGCCGCATGCCATGCTTCGGAGGCGGACCCGGAGGAGATTATAGGGAAGGTGCGCTGGGGGGATGTGGGGATTGTGCCGAATTTGGGAGTCAGACATTTGTCATTTTCGAGTAAGGAGGAAGTTAGGAAGCCGGAGTTTGGAGAGGTTTATGGATAGTGAAACGTGGGGAGTGATTGTTTATGATTCTAGTTTCGGAGTGTTTGTTTCTTGATAAGATAAAAAAAAGATGGAGTCCGGAGTATTGGAGCTCTATATATTTAGCCTGAGATATTTGGTGCATGGGAACAACCTTTTTGTGTATTGCTTCAGTAAGCGCGACGGACTATACGTGTCTGGGGATTTGTAGAGTTATGGAGGAATTACGCAAGGATAATCATACACTGTCATGCATATAGTCATAAAATATCACTCGCCAAATGTTAACTTAGCTCGGGTGCTTTAAAAGATCTATCTAATGAGAATGTCACCCACACCACCGTACCTGACCTACCACCATCCCTCTCCAAGAGCATCCCACCGAAATCCCACTATTCCCTAGACCTCATTGTGATGCCCATCTTAGTCCCTACCTAATACCTATTGCCCCGGCCCGGAAGTCAGCTGGGGTTGAAGTATTATGGTGCCTGACCCAACCCAGCCTAAATTAAAAGGTTGCCAGAATGAACTTGTAGAAGCAACATTATTTTAACATTATTGCAAAGTGGAAAGGTGGGAACTGAAAAATGCTATTTTGGAATTGAACTCTAGGACTAAAGACTGCTTCCCCAAGATAACAAAATGCATCATGGAAGCCTTAGCTACTATGAGCAACGGCAGTCAAACTTATTTAGAAAATAAACAATGCTAGCTATGAAGTGTAGATCGCATTAACTCTAAATATCCCACATTTAATCCACATAATAGCAAAACATGGCCAACACAAACCCCCCAGCACGAAATAAATTTCCAGGCTATTATAAACCATATCCGTACAGCCCAGTTGAATAGGCGGATAGGTGTTAGCAATGAGGGTATTCGGGGGGGGGGGGGGGATTCACCAGTGGCCCGGACCTCCCCCCGCTACCCTGGCTTAGCTGGCTCTAGGCAACGTATTCCTGTGAAGTCATTTCTCTAAGGCGAGTTCACAGACAGAAATTTTTTCTATCCTTGCGACCAAAAGCACCGTCAAAAGATCAGCCCAATAAATTCCAAGTCTCTCCAAAGATAAATACAGAGATATTATGACAAACTGCCGTGTGTCGCAAGCTGGAGAGGCTGAAAGAACCCCCTCTAACGTTATATACGTGATGTATCTGTCCGATCTGCCCTATTTTTCCTTCTCGGCAAGGGTTGGTAACGTATTAAGAAAATAGGTGTTAAACATAGGTCGGAAAAAAAAGAAAAGCATCCGGGATTAGCTAGGAAGAGTAGTTCGGTAGGTCGGAATGGAGTATCACTCCCAGCAAGAATAACCGCATCGCAACTCTCGTGAATACCAACTTCTAGCCCCCCGCTTCGGGGAAATAAAAGAGAAAACCCCGATCTAGACCCTACTAACCGCCTACCCCCCCCAATATCAATCACCCCTAACACATTCCCAACGAGCGCACTCCAAAACGGCTTCCTCTCTTCCTAATGCTCCTTCAATACTCCGCCGCCTTGAAATGCCCGATAAACCCCACGATGCAGAGAGCAGTTCACCCATTCCAATGGCAGACGTACGCATCGATCACCCCCCTAGCAGCCGCTTTAAATCCCTCGCCCTCCTCGCAGCATAATGCAGCGCTGTCAAGCCCGCCTTACCCTGTGCTTCTAGTCAGGACTTATTATCAAGAACGAGCTTGGCAACTTTCCTCCGGCGCAGGTGCTCCTCCTCCATGGGGACTAGGACTATCGTAGTATCAACCTCGGCGGGGGTTTCGATGCCTTGTTCCGTGACAAGTTGAGGCTGTGCTTCAGCCGCACCTTCCAAAGCACAATGCAGCGGTGTAATCCACGCCGAGTCCTTGGTCCGGGCGCACGCCCGCACCTCTCGCCAGTAAGCGAGCGCTCATACGACCGATATAGCGGCATACTACCAGCGTTGCTCTTAACGTTCGGGTCCGCACCGGCAACCGGCAATATTTCAACTATCTCCGCCATTCGCTGCAACGGTGAAGTGTGAGAGCGTACGGTCTAGGATTTAGCATATCTCGTTAAGGTCAAAGTAGTAATTTATTAGGAGTTTCGCGGGGGGATGTCCACGGGAGCAGGCCCATTGTAGGGGTGTTAGGTTGTCTTTTAGACCGAGGGCTAGGCGTTTGAGTAAGCGCTAAAAGAGATATGCCGTTCGACAGTTCGCGTGGAGGAAGTGTGCAAGGTGATTGATTAGGTGTGAAGTCCGAGCTATTTGGACAAGGGGTTAGTTTGGGATGTCCGGAGCGACTTTTTAATTTTGGTTTTTCCCTGTCGGTCGGTCGGGGTGACTAGTTAGCAAGAGAGAGGGGGGGGGGTTGGAATAGAGTTGAGGGAGGTACTGAGTGCGGTGTGGGGGGTTAGAGGGTGGCGTTGACACTTTGATTGAGCGCTGGTCATGTTGCAGTACGGTAGCGTGGTTGAGATAAAGGTGATTGGAGACTTCCTTCAATTAGGGTTTTGAGGCGCAGCAGATGAAAACGAGAAAACCTTTCAAATACCATGGAAAACAGGGGGGGTACCTTTACAATACTATTCTTGGCTGAGACATATAGTTCTTGGACAAAAGTCATCGTTGGTGGCCCCAAGTACGGCTGAAAACACACCAAAACAAGCAAAATCCTTAGACTTTGAAATCCTGATTTCCACCCCCACCTCTTAATCAATTAACACAGGGGAAATATGAAGAGATAGCTAAAGATCTAGTGAATCTGGAATTCCAACTTCTATAGCAAATTCTTTTGTTCCATGTGCAGCACTCATCAATTGGTGGGCCC
>Ga0307507_10004269_pt1 | contig 25765 bp, 10 predicted proteins | sample 7_EM_MG_FD_207223 | JGI IMG/M metagenome (GOLD analysis project Ga0307507, IMG submission 207223) | Populus trichocarpa ectomycorrhiza microbial communities from riparian zone in the Pacific Northwest, United States - 7_EM | ecosystem: Host-associated > Plants > Roots > Unclassified | place...
GTCAAGTTTCTATAAACATTTAAATCCAAATCTAACTTACGTTTTACGACGATGTATCTCGCCCCTTAATACTCTAGATATAGGCCTATAGTATATATTTATAAATAAACAATTACCTAAAGAATCTATTACATCAAGTATATATATTATAAATATTATGGTTGGGACACGGCTCATAGAAATACACAAAATTTGATTTTTAAAACATTTAATTCTCACCAAAGCAACGCCCATAAGCTCTCAGACGCTCCGCAGAAGATTTTTGCTGGTGGCAGGGGTGCGCAGGGGGCTGATATTAGTGCGCTATTCTGATTGGTCTAGGAGTTGACAGGAGTTAGTCTATGCGCCATCCCGTGTCACCGGAATAAATCTTTTGCGGAGCGTCTAATTCATGAGATAAGGAATAGGGAGACCTTTATAGTTTCTAAGATGGAGTTATTTATAGTAAACTTAGTAAATATAAGCCAGTCTATCCAGTCGTCCTATAAATACGACGTGTATATCCGGATATACTGTTCTATTACGGCGCTGGTGGAAAACGGTGGATTATGGTAGACGTTATAGTAGACGTAGAGTCACGTAAGCTCACGTGACCCGAGGATCGTATAAGACTTCGAGTGACGCTGCCCTTCTTCTCCTTTCCTTTCTCTAGCTTTGGATCCTCGTTTATAGACAATCCAATCGTATAGGCTTGCGCGACCTTCTTGCCGTGCTCGTGCCTTAATTAACCGAGTCGCTAACATTATCCAAAGCTCGTCACTACTCTTCTTTCCTGAGAAGGAACTCAAATATATCTACAAGGACACAGAACAGGACCCTAAGGACATCACCAGAACTATAAGAATAGGACAGACCCCTAAGAACTAAAAGAACACGAGCAGAACGCGAAACCTAAGAATAGAATACGCACGGACTAGAACCCCTAGGAAATAAACAAACACCGGAAATTACCTAATACCCCTACCATTATGCCAAGAAATACAGCAGTTGGCAAAGCCGCTGTAGGACCCGTAAATACCTCTAATAGTGAAATAGTCGCCGTCTTGACCCCCTAGGAAGAGCTCACAGCAGCTAATGCTAAAATTAAGCGGCTTTAAGAGCTGCTTAAAACTAGAGACACCCCTATACCTAGTAAGGAGTTATTAGACACCTAGAGACTTACTACAGTCCTTAAGGCCCTAGCCTAACGTACAGTATTAGCATCGTCGCGGTCCGCGAAGGTTGCGGACCCCCTATTGCTTATAGACGGAACTGACCCTATATTTGACAATTAGAAGCTTTAACTGTAAGATAAGCTTAAAGTTAATATAGACCACTTCCCTACTACCTAAGCTAAAATGGCCTATGTCTTCGGCCGTACTGGTGGGGACGCACAGACGCATCTACGTCCGCAATATGCCTAGGACTTAGCAGACCCCTTCCTCTCTAGAGAAGAGATAATCAACTACCTATCTTCCATTTATAAGGACCCCTTTAAGATACAGAACGCCCGTCTTAACTATAAAGCCCTTAATATGAAAATGATAGAGACCTTCTTAGTCTTCCAGACCCGCTTTCTACACCTAGCCAGATAGGCTCGAATCCCTTAAAAAGATTTAATACTAGACCTCTTTAACAAGCTTACCCTAGACCTACAGCGCGCCGTGCTACTGGTTTATACTACTGTATAGACGCTAAAGGAGCTTATGGACTAGTGCCTAGCTATTAACTAGGGCCTCTACCGAATTAAGGCACGCGCTAAGCGGTATAAGACTAGAAGCTCCGCCAACCAGAATACAAGTACTATAAGAACGGGCTATAGCGCCCTAGTAAGATCTGCAACCCCTATAGCACTAACTGTACCGCCCGCCATTAACCTAGCGGCTAGCCGTGCAGCTAGCCCTACTACAGGTCCGGCGAATACTTAACCTATATACAGTAACTCCCAAAGATAGGCCCTTAGTAATTAAGGAGCCTACTTCTTATACAGCCAGAAAGACCACTTTGCAAAAGACTACCTAACAGCAGTAAAGACAAACGAGGTCCTGTTAATTTAGGAGGATGGTATAGAGTTGGAAAAAGAGAAACCCTAGAGCAAGACTCCTCTCTAGGGTTAAAAGGAATTAATATGTTATATATTAATCTAGGTTAGCTAGTTGGTGGAAGAAGCTATACTATCCCTTATACTTTATTCTACAATAGATATTAAGTTTTAACCTCTGCTTTAGCTAACTCTGGAGCAAATGCCTTTGCCTTAATAGACACATAGTGTGCTGTAAAGCTGGCTGACTTTTTAAATGTACCCTTTAAAGAACTGCCCAAACCAATTCCTATTCGCGGGTATAACGGATGGATAGGACCACCTATTATAACTATCTTGCGGATTTACCTCCGTGTAGACGGACGAAGGTAGTATAATGTCCCCTTTCTTATTACGGACCTAGGAAGCCACGATATAATTTTAGGAAGAAAATAGCTAGCCTATCTAGGCTTACAGCTTAACGTATAGAGTAGACGGCTTGTCTGGCCTAAAACCCTACCCCCAACACCTTCTTTTATAAAGGAAATTAGCATTACAATGGAAAATCTTATACGGCCATAGATAGACACCGTCCACCAGGCCGATGCTATGCGTAGGGACCAGGCCTTTGAGAAAGATATACAGCTTAATCGGCAACGGGTCCGTATACTACGCCGCCCCTAGACTACCGATATCGCACCACCAGCACTAAAAACCCAGGAAGTCAGTAATAAGCCAGCTGGCTTAGGCCCTATACAGCTATAAAGAGCAGTAAGGAATATCAGACGCTGTACTAAATATATAGACCGGAAGGATAACTTATGGAAGATGGAACAGGAGCTAAGGAGGGTTATAACCCCTCCACCGCAAAATACGGTCTATAGAACGTCCGTAAAGAAACCTATAAACCTCCTACCGGTCGATATCTGCTACATTAGTGCTATAGGGTTCTACCAGAACTTAAAACGGCCTAATACTGTTGCCTTTATAACTAGCTTATACGAAATTGACCAGATAATTAAAGATAAGGAAGCCCTAGCCTGTAACCAGCTTAGTGGGGAAAGTAAGCTTACAGATAAGGAGCTAGTAGAACAGAAACTACCCTACCAATACCAGGAATTCAAGGACGTATTCTCCAAGGCAGTATCCAATATACTCCCGCCTCACTGACCATACGACTATAAGATTGAGATTAAGCCAGACAAAGAAAATACCCTTAGCTATAGCCCCCTTCGCCAGCAATTTACTGATAAACTATAGGCTACTAAGCAGTACCTTATTAATAACCTTAATAAGGGCTTCATTAAGCCTAGCCAAGTCCCCTTTGCCGCACCTATTCTCTTTGCAAAAAAGCCTAACGGCGGACTCCGTTTCTATATTAACTACCGTAAACTAAACCATATAACCCGCAAAGACCGATATCCGCTGCCCTTACTTAAGGAAACGCTAGCCCACATAAATAAGGCTAAGATTTTTACAAAGCTTGATATCCGCCAGGCCTTTTACTAAATTAGGATGGACCTAGGATCTAAGGATCTTACCACATTTTAGACCCACTACGGATTGTACAAATATAAAGTACTACTTTTTGGATTAACTAACGGACCAGCTACATACCAGCAGTACATAAATAACGTACTCTTTGACTACCTTAATAACTTCTATACAGCATACCTAGACGATATTATAATCTACTCCAAGGATAAACTGGAATATTAGGAATATATCCATAAAGTCCTATAATAGCTCCGCAAGGCTGGTCTCCAGGCCAATATCAAGAAGTTAGAATTTAGTGTTAAGCGTACAAAGTACCTAGGGTTTATTATTAGTATAGATGAAATTGAGGCCGACCTAGAGAAAACAGCCGTAATTAACCAGTGGACACCCCTACGGACCGTAAAGGGGGTACAATCATTTTTAGGTTTCTGTAACTTCTACTAACGCTTTATTAAGAACTATAGCAGGATCACCCAGCCCCTTAACCGTCTTACTAGGAAAGACCAGCCCTTCCACTTTGACGATATATATAGGCAGGCCTTTAATAAGCTTAAAAAACGGCTAGTATCGGCTCCCCTACTTGCCTACTTTAACCCAGAACGGCCCTTAATGCTAGAAACTAATGCCTCAGACAGCGCGATAGCTGGTATCTTTTCCCAAAAGCAACCGGACGGAGAATGGCACCCTGTTGCATACTATTTGAAGACTATAATAGATGCCAAGCTAAACTACCACATCTATGACAAAGAAATGCTGGCTATTATCTCTAGCTTTTAGCACTGGTGTGTATAGCTAGAAGGGACCCCTAAGCCTATTAAGGTGGTTTCAGATCACAAGGCCTTAGAATACTTTATAATAATAAAGGCCCTTACGGCCCAGCAGGCACGCTGGGTGGATATCCTGTCTTAGTTCCACTTCCTAATTATATATAGGCCAGGCGCAACCAACCGTGCAGATACCCTTATAAGGCGTAAACAGGATATAGATAACCAGATAGCCGCGAAGATCTTATTACGGACCTAGACACTACTATAACCAGAGCACCTCAACCCCCAAATACAGGTAGAACTAAATACGGACCCTTTAGACGCCGAGATATATCCCATTAACTCTACGGAACTTGACCTTATTAATGAACTGTTATAGATAAACCGTACAGCCCCTTCTCTATAGGAGTACCGTGAAAAGACAAAGGACGCTATAAGCCCATGGTCCCTTGGAAACGGACTTCTTAAGTACTATAAACAGCTAGCGGTGGCAGAGAAATAGAACTTACGGACTCGGATTATTGCTAAAGCATATACTTAAGTCTCTACGGCCCACCTAGGAAAAAATAAGACTTGTAAGATTATCAGCGACCATTACTACTAGCCCAGAATGGTTACGGATATTGACCGCTATATATAGAACTGTAACGACTGCCGTAGGTTTATAATTCCACGAGATAAGACCCTAGGACTATTAAAACCACTCCCGATACCAGAACGCCCCTAGCAGCATATCTCTATGGATTTCCACGAGCTACCTATAGACCGTGACGGATACAATATGGTTATAATTCTAGTTAACCACTTCAGCAAGCGCCCGTTCTTAATTCCCTGTTATAAGAATATCGATGCTAAAGAGGCGGCCCGACTATATATCTACTACGTCTACCAAATTTATGGACTACTAGATACTATCGTGTCCAACTATAGGCCGCAGTTTATATCGGCCTTTTGGAACGAGTTCACCTGGATCCTAAGTATTAGGCTAAAGCTCTCTACAATATACTACCCCTAGACAGACGGTTAGACGGAGATTATAAATCAATACTTGGACCAGAGACTCCGGCCCTTTATTAATTACTTTTAGGACAACTGGAGCGAACTACTACCTATAATAGACTACGCCCAGGCTACCCTACCCTATAACTCTATAGGATTTGCACATATCTAGCTAGAAATGGGGTATTTACCCTATACAAGCTTTAACTAGGAAAGACCAGAAGGGCCACAGACCATACGCGAAAAACTATCTTATAAGGAAGCACGGCATTACGCTAAACGCTTAGAAGAAGCCTGGAAAGTAGCCTATACAAACCTAGAAAAGGCCCAGAAATCAATAGAACAGCAAGCAAATAAGCATAGGCGTAAGCCCAACTTTACCGTAGGCGATGAGGTCTAGGTTACAACAAAGAACTAAAAGACAAAACGGCCTAGCCGTAAGCTAGACTATCAGATAGTAGGACCGTATAAGGTCCTTAAGAAGAGAGGCAACTCCTATAAAGTAAAGCTCCTAGATTTAATCAAGGTCTACCCTATCTTCTCGCTAGATAAGCTACGGAAAGCTGCAAACAACCCACTACCTGGACAAAAGAATGAACCGCCCCTGCTAATTCAAGTTAATGGCGACAACGAATGGGAAATTAAAGAAATACTAGCCTATAAACTCATAAGGGGAACGCTAAAATATCGTATTAGTTGGAAAGGATATGACCCAGACCCTACTTAGTACCCTATATAGAACTTTATAGGTAGCCCCCATAAGCTTCAGGACTTTTATAGCCGTTACCCTAACGAACCTGGACCGCCAAAATACCTAGACGAATGGATGGAATGCTAGCATAATGAAGACGATAAGCTACCAGAAGAGCATAAAGATAAAAACGCCCCACAAGTATAATACGGACTACAAAGCCTAAGGGCAGGCTTTTTTGGAGGGGGGGGTAATGTTACGGCGCTGGTGGAAAACGGTGGATTATGGTAGACGTTATGGTAGACGTAGAGTCACGTGAGCTCACGTGACCCGAGGATCGTATAAGACTTCGAGTGACGCTGCCCTTCTTCTCCTTTCCTTTCTCTAGCTTTGGATCCTCGTTTATAGACAATCCAATCGTACAGGCTTGCGCGACCTTCTTGCCGTGCTCGTGCCTTGATTGACCGAGTCGCTAACATGTTCCATAATAACATTTACACGTTCTATTTAACCGTCCGTTTCCGGGTAGTATGCCGTAGACAATAGTGCTTTAATGCAGAGTTGGGTAGTTAGTTCTTTCTAAAATATAGAGATAAACTATCTGCCTCTATTAGAGATAATTGTTTTGGGAAGTCCATAGAGTTTCCATATATGGTCTAAGAACAGTTGGGCAACGGCAGGTGCTAATATATTAGGGTAGGCGATTAAGTGTTTTATTTTAGATAGTCGGTCTATAACTACTATAATATTTATGCAGCCTTTACTTTTGGGGAGATCAACAATAAAGTTAATTAAGATATCTTTCCATCTTCGGTCTGGAACAGGTAGTGGCTTTAAAAAGCCGTTATACGTCTTATACAAAGCTTTAGCTTGTTAGCAGGTATAGTAGCTGGCGACATATCTTTGTATTGTATTATATATATTTGGCTAGTAGTACTCTTATTAGAGCAGTTCTAGGGTTTTTCCTTAGCCTAAGTAACCGGCTACTAGTAGATTATATACATGTTTAAGGAGCTTAAGCTTAAGTTTGTTATAGTTAGGTATAACTAGACGGTTCTAGTAGTACAAGTGGCCTCCGCGGGCTTCATATTTACTTAGAGAAATCCTTTTAGAGCGTCTAACGCCGTCTTAAATTAGCTTAAGCGTCTCTTAGATAAACTTATTATTTGGGTATTCGTCGGCTATAATCTATTTAATAGTTTAATTGGTTATTTCAAGGACGTATACCAAGAGATCTTTAGTAGGGGGTTTAAATAGTTTGGGGCGGAGTAGAGTCTAATTATAGTAAAAGCATACTTCTTCTTAAGCTGGTGCATCTTATAAACATTGGGTTAGGGTATTAGGTTTCTAGCCTTAAACGCCTAGGCGATACGTAATAGAGAATTGGAAACGGGACAGATATTCTAACCAATAGGCCTATTAGTGGCTTAGCTGTTTTATGGTTATAAAGTATTATAGGTTCTTATAGTTACTAAGAACCTTAATTAGGAATCTAGAGCCTTCTAGTTTAGGTCGCTATTATTTAAAACATTTAATAATAGTTAATAGTTCCTTATCGTAGATCTTATAATTGCATTTGGCTAGACTTAGTCGTTTTAAAAAGTATACTATAGGGTACAATACTCCTTCCTTATTATATTGAGACAGGATGCCTCTAGTGACGTAGTTGGATAAGTTAGCTTCTATAACACTTATTCAGTTTGGGTTAAAGTATTAGAGTATAGGTACAGTAGTAAATATAACTTTTAGGTAAGTAAAAGCTTTCTTATATTCCTTGTTAAAGATAAAGGCTTTATCCTTTTATATTAAGGCCATAAGGGGTAAAACTAAGGCGGAGAAGTTATTAATAAACCATTAGTAGAAATTGGCGAATCCTATAAAGGCCCTTACGTCCTTAACGTTCTTAGGTTCTTGCTAGTTTATAATTACTTTAACTTTTTTAGGGTCCATTTATATACTATCTATAGAAATAATAAGTCCAAGGTATAGAACTTCTGTTTTATAAAACTCGCATTTATCTATATCTAACTATAGGCTAGCTCCGCGCAAGGCTTACAGGACCAGTTTAACGTGTTTTTGGTATTTAGCCAGATTATTACTGTATATTAAGATATCGTCAATATAAGCAGTATAAAAGACGTCCAGGTATAGATGCAGGGTATTATTTACAAAGTATTAAAAAGAACTTGGGGTATTTGTGAGGCCAAATGGCATTACTAAGTACTTAAATAATCCGTATTAAGTACGAAATATAGTAAGCCATTTATCTCCTTTTGTAATATAGAGGCGGTTAAATGCGTGGATAATATTAAGCTTTGTATAGAAGCGAGCCTTACTTAATTAGTTTAGTGTCTCTTAAATTAACGGGATTAGGTATTGGTTCTTAACAGTGACAGCGTTAAGAGCTTAGTAGTCTACGTAGAAGCGTAGACCACTGCTAGGTTTTTTAATAAAGATTACTAGCGCGGCTATGGGTGAAGAGCTTACTCTAATAAATTCTTTATCTAGATGCTCATCTAAGTACTTCCGTAGTACCTAAAGTTCGTTTTGGGACATCCCGTATAGGGGTCCAAATCCAGGATATTTTCCTTTTTTAATTATAATCTTATAATTATATGGGCGGCGTTCTGGTAGCTTATTGGCTTTCTTTTATAAGAATACATCTAGGTATTTATAGTACTCTACTAGTACCTTTATGGTGGGGTTAGTGTGCTTCTTTGGCGCTAAGGCCTTCTTAATATTGGCTATTATAACAGCGAAGATTGTATATTCTGGTTTCCTGGCGAGTTGTAGCTCTAATTATGTGGATATCTAAGGCGTTAAGCGGGCTTGGATTGTCTTTAGTTCTTTATATAGTTTCCTATTTAGTTTTAGGTTTGGTGTTAGATACGGAGTTGGTGTTAGATTTAGGTTCGGGCTCTTTAAGCATCTTTTTTATAGTAGAATACTAGTTCTTCTGGTACTTTCGTATATTAAGCTTCTGCTTAGTTTGGGGCAGTATAGTAGTTAGGGTTAGTTTATATAATTTAGTGTAATTTCTAGGTCCTTAGTAGACGTCGGTGGAAATCTTATGTTTGTGGAATTTGGTGGAATTTTTAGGTTTTGGTTTAGGGTCTAAGCCGCGAGTTATAAGGCACTTCTGCTTATAACGGGAGGCAGTAAATAGAAGCTTAAGGTTGTCCTAGTTAATGGTTACCTTATATAGCTTTATCTAGGGTTGTTTAAGGATTACTAGGTAACCTAGGGTGGTAACAAAGAGCTTAATTAATTCTTTATTGTTTAGGTATTGGAGTCTTAGGGCCGCTATGTGAGTAATATAGCCCGAGATAGTGCGTTTGCTATTAAATCTAAATATATTAATATGCCGGTTAAGGGGTATTAGGGTAAACCTATTGTCTTATATAAAGATCTTATTAATAAATCCTATGCTGCTAGCTCCTGTGTTAATTAGGACTTAAGTATTAGCCTATTAACCTTTCTACTAAAGATAGTAGTTAATAGTTATACTATAATCCTAAGAGTTAGGGTTTGCAATATCTAATGCATTTAATAAGATCCTGTAATATAGATGTCCCGGAGAGCGACTTAACTCTAAAACGCACCTTTTAGTAGCAAGTAGGAAGGGGTTCCTATAGAACGTTAGTTATAACTTCGTCCCTATAAGTGGTGCTTGCTAGATGCGGGGCTGGAACTAGGTAAAGATTGGGGACAGTAACTAGAGGATTGGTGTAGTAAACAGCTGCTAGTATTAACCGTTTATAAATTCTTTTAGAAAGGGACGGAGTAGTAGCTAGAGATATAAGCGTCACTTCCGCACTTAAAATAGAGGCTGTGTTTAATGCGTTGCTCTTATTTAGCGGATTCTTTTAGGGTATAGAAAAGGGTTCTAGTATTAATATCTATAGCGTCTAAGTCCTTGCGGGTCTTAGGCGGCTGGGGGGCAGAGTATTAAGGTGTATGTTTTGGGGCAAGGCGTAGTAAGTCGTTATACAGGCTATTAATAACGTTAGCGTAGGCGGTAATAGTACCTGGCAGTTTAACTCCTATAAGAGATGCTTTTAATTTGGGGTTTAGAGACTCTACTAGGCAATTAATTAAGGCGGGTTTATTCTATTTAGTCTCTTTAGCGTAGCGGTGGAATTCAGCGAAGTATAATGGGAAGTTCTTAGAGCCCTATGTTATCTTATTTAGTTTCCTTTGTGATGTGGCGACTTGGTTAGGGTCGCTATAAGATGCTTTTAGTATAGTGACTAGTTCCTCTACCGTACTTAGTTGGAATGGGTATATAGTGTCCACGGTATCTCCTTTTAGGCGGCTTATAGCGTAACAAAGCTGACTGTCGGGGGTAGGGTAGTGGTTAATATTGCCGCTTAACTTGTTTTAAAGTTGGTTAAGGAAAGAGCGTAGCTTACTCCTCTTACTAGAATAGGCGGGAGGATTAGGGAGATATTTGGATAACTTTTTTTTAGGGGTATTAACTAGCGAATTTGGGGTTAAGGAGTTAGTTTTAGATGCGTTCTTCTTATCTGGTGTTTATAGGTTAATAGTAGTAGGGATAGGTAGGGGCGACGGTGTAGTAGGCGGTAGGTTATAACAAATCTCTTTAACTTCCTTTCTTAGGGATTAGATTATCTCGTAATATTAAGTTTCTTATTAGGCAAGAGCGTCTGTAAAAGCCTCTTAGAGACTTCTTATTTGTTTAGTAAACAGGGTGTATAGATTATTTATAGATAAGGGGGTTTCCGGGTTGTTCTATATGTTGGTTAGGGCAGGATGGAGTATATAGTTTAACGCAACGTAGTGTTACAGAGCGAGTATAAGCGACGATAATATATAGCAAAGTAAATATTATTAAGCTATGTATATAAACTGTGTAATAAAGTCAAGACGTTGCATAAGGAGAGAAGGTAAGGAAATGGGAAGAAAGGGTATATATTGTTAGTTTAATTGCTTAGTCGACATATATATAGAGCAGAATAGGATTTAAGGGGCGGTCCTAGCAGAACTTAGCAGAATTTGGTAGGCTTTGGCGGAATATGGCAGAATTCAGTGGATTCTGGCAGAATATGGCGGAATTTGGTGGATTCTAGCGGAATATAACAGATTGCCGTCTCGCGGTCGGTCTCTTCTTACTACGTCGGTGGAAACAGGTGGACGTGTGTAAGGTGTTACGGAGGTGTCCTGTAACACTAAGGGTATTATAATAGATCCTACCCATATAAAAGCTATTAAGGAATAGCCTAAGCCTAAATCCTATAGGGATATCTAGGTCTTCCTTAGCTTTGCTAACTTCTATAGGTAATTTATCTAGAACTACTTAGATACCGCATACCCCCTACACATATACCTTATACAGGCACATCGCGACCTAATATTAGATAGGGAGAAGAAGAAGTAGAAGTATAAAAAAGGGCCTACTAAATAGTATTAACCTTAGTCCTGGCCCAATAATGCTTAGTAGGCATTTTATAAGCTATGCACTACATTTATATAGGCTCCTTTACTTTGCCACTTTAACCCTAATCTACCCTTAATAGTAATTACTAATGCTTCTAATTATATCTATAGCGATTATCACGGGACTTACTCGTTCTCACGTCTCTGCGCGTTTTTGACGTTCTTGACCCATGCTTACGTTCGTCCCAAGACACCTGCGCACGTTCCCCTATAACCCCTATTTATACCCATACCTAGCACACGAAGACTCTTCTTCCTTATCCAATGTCTTTGTATTAACCATGCATAGTTACGTGTACATAGCCTTCTCAATTACTACCTCGTTTAGTGCATTGTATCCCAGCTTATACCTATTCCATAACAGTGATATACTTCTGCAGCCTTTTAGGTAGGGAGATTAACTCCACTAGCACCTAATTACCTATTATAGTTAAAAGCTTACTAGCCTAGAAGTGCAGTATAATATACATAATAAGGAGCTACTTGCTATAGTGCAATACTTTAAGACGTGGCGCTACTACCTTAAGCACACCGTATATATAACGCGTGTACTCTGCAATTATAATAATCTTAGGTACTTTATAACCATAAAGAGCTTATCTGCTTACTAGGCCTAGTATACTAAGGAACTAGCTAAGTTCAATTTTAAGATTAAATATAAGCTAGGCAAAGCAAATCCCACTAATACACTATCCTAGTACCTAGATTATACTAAAGGCTTTAAAGATAGCAGTAAAAGGACAGTCCTTAATACTATACTGCCTATATTACAGCAAAAATTATAGGTTATAGGCCTTATAGGCGGCCCTGGTGCTACTACACTAAACTAGTAAGTAGTATATATACAGTATATAAGTAACCCTCGCGAATATAGCACTAATAGACTAGGGTGTCCTACTATTCTCTCTAAGACCTCCTTAACTGGCCTAATGGCATTTAACCCTAGGGACAATTCCTTAGCCTAGGCGATAGTCCCCTATAACAACCTAGCAAGTCACCTATATATTATATATTACTTTACTAGTACTAACTTTATATAAAGTCTTGTGCCACGGCAAAAGATAGTAGTATAGTGGTGTAATTTGGCCTCCTAGATTTAACATCTAGATTAGGCATAGCTTTGGGAGAGCCTAGGCCTTTTATATATTTTATATAGATCGGTCTAGAGCCCCAAAGTCTTTAATAACTTAGACAGGACTAATAGACACACACTTTTCCTTTAATATACTCTTTTCTTCCTTTCTTACTAACTAATTTCCTACTGGCTGATTATAACTGACTAACAGACTAACTATACCGTGATTTCATATCTGAGAGAGGTCGTACCCTCCTATATATTTTATGGCATTCCACGTAGGGACAACGGCAAGCTCTTTAGATTAGAGGTCTGGTACTCTATACACAATTCTATACATAGGAGACGCATAGGAACGATCTAAAACGATCTAGAACTACAGAACAGAAGGATATATAGAAAGGGAGGCGAAGAAGTATAAATATATTAGTAACTAGTGCGCAGCTACCTCCACAGGAATAAATTAACGACATATACTAAGTTCTCTACGTTAGGAAAAAATTTACCAGCATTTGATTTTACGTTTCTACCATTTTAGGATTTTCTAGCATTTCCAGCATTTTCTAGCATTTAGCAGCTAAATGCGGCACTTATAATTAAATCTTAGTATTTAGCTACTAAGTGCTAGCTATAAGATTACTAAATATGCATAAAAGTATAATTTTTATAATTTTAATATTTTATTGTCGGAATGTTAGTCATGTGACGTGGTCACGAGACCACGAAGCGAGGCTAGCTAACCTAACCTTAGAGCAACCCCTTACTTCTAGACAACAATCAACTACCAACTTCAACACCGCATACGTACCACTATAAGTGATATTCGTGCACGTTAATAAAGCGAGTATACCAACACTGATCAGTAGACGTACAGATTAAAAAATACGCAATAAGCTAGAGCTTAAGAACCGTACTAGAAACAGTATACAGATCGCCTAACCTTGTCTATTCCAGTTAAAGGAGAAAGCTACATCACCCTTAAAGCTCAAGACCACATATTAGCTTAACTGCTAACGCGTCAAATCGCCTAGAGAATTGTATCTTTACTCAAAGAAGATTACAACCTCCCTTAAGCTTAAGAGAATTTATACTAGCCTTATAGCCAATACAACAGATCGCTAAGAGAATAGTAATCTTGCTAAGAACTTTATAGGCCCGATAGCTGTAAAGGACATACACACCCAAAATACCCTTACCTTAATACCCTCACCTCAACACCCTTACCTTAATGACCTCAACCTTAACCTTAACCTCAACCTTAACCTTAAACTAAACATACACAAGGACTAGTACACTGCTTTACACAATAAGATAGATCCTAAATGGAAGGAGAGAATCGCCAAATATAGTTACGGGATTAATGTAGCAACTGCCTTAGAGGAAGACCTAGAAGAATATATAGAAACGAAAATCTATAAGTATATATATAAGAACTTTACGGATTATATACTACGGTCGCTATTCCAAGAAGAATTTAAAGGCTTTACTATTAAGGACTTTAGAAAGATACGCTCTATTACTAGAGCAAAGCTCCATACTCACCTACTCTAAAGAGGAGTATATATCGCCATATACAGCAATAGATACCCACTTTATAAGGTTCTATATAATATCCTTACAGAAGAGGAACCTCACGAATAGACAGATAAGAAAATCATAGGAGCTCTTAAGGAAGTCAGCCCTATAATTACAGTAGCACTACAAAAACAACTTAACTTAATATAAACAGCTCTAATATTAAATCAAGCTATAACCCTATTAGTTATAGCCTCTTCAGTTCCTATAACCCCCCCCCTATAGCCTACTACCTTCCCACACGGTACCAATGCCTATAAACCATTAACTACCTCCACTACCTCCAACGCCTGCAATTCAGCCTATAGCTATAGCTATAACACCTAGAACGTAAATACCTACCCCTATAACACCCTAACTAGCTATTGCATCTATACCCTAGCAAACTACACCAACCGCTACCCAATAGCAAGCTGCACCTACCTCTACCCAGGATTAACTACTTACCCTCCTCACTTAACTCCTATAGACGCAGAACCAGCAATTATTGCCTACGGCAACTGCCTCTACCCTCCCTCTAGCAACTGCTCCTACCCTACCTGGTGCTCCTCCTGCCTAGTATCTTCACCCTAGTACTACCAATACCAACCCTACTATACACCTGCCTATATATAGCAAAGAGGCAGCTACTATTGCCAAGATCTATACGGACAACCAGAAGTACAATAGAGTAAGTAATAGCTTTAACTTTAAGTTAACTATCTTCTATAATATCTATAAAAGAGCTAGTCTACCTCCTAAAGGCTATATAACTACATTCCTAACTATGCTAAAGGGACTTGCTTAGGATCACTACTATAATAGCAGCCTTTTAACTAGATCATTCACTAAGGCATATAACCACATATGTCACTTCTTTAAAGGACCAGAGTACTATTAGAGAAACCTTACTAAATAAAACGCTATTAATTTCCAAGGAATCATTAACAAGAACCCTAATAAGCAAATCTATTAAAGTTTCCAACTACTCCTTAATAAGCTCTTAAAACATCGCCACAGATTACACCTAGAATTTTATATAGACCTCTTCCTTATAAATAAGCTAGTTACCGCTTGCCAAGAAGTACCAGTATGCCGTATTGCCATTTCTAACCCTTCTAAAGACCTCTCCCAGTTAATTAGCAAGCTGCAATCTTCTATAGTTATATAGGAGAAGGAACACCCTTTCTAGGCCTTAATAAGACCATCTTAAGGAGCCTACTTTACAGATCACATATACCGCCGTAACATCTGTAACAACCGTAACCGAACCCGCTCCTATAGACAAAACACCATCAGGTCCCTAAAGACCAAGTACTATATTTGCCAAAAGGAGAGCTGCCACTTATAGAAACATATAGAGGAGGAGCGGAACCGTTCTAGAAATAAGTACAAAAGACGTTTTAACAATAGCAAGGGCCGCAATAGTAACTTTAAAGAACACTTTAGACAATACACTATCTACTATAAAGGAGACAACAATAATAAGTATAATAAAACTTTTAAAGCTCTTATGCTAGACACAGACGCTAACAAAAACACTAATAATAACAACAGTAAGGAAGAACTAGAAGACCCTAACGGCTACTACCTTATATTATTTAGGACTCTTACTACAGACAAAGCAACCTCTATAAGTATAGAACTAGCCAACAAGGCTTATACTTACTTACTTACTATAACCTCCACGGAACCTACTACGGAAACTAACCCGTTTAACTACAATATAACAACCGCCGTTTCACGCTATACTTCCACGGTATTTATAGGAATTATAATTAATACTAGTACGTTAAAGAAGTCTACGGCCAGTTATGGATAATTCTAGGCACTATAGAACGCGGACCAATCTATAAGACTTAATACCTTAACTAAAGGACAAGTTAACATGCAGTTTAGTATTAAAATTACTACCTCCATTAAAACTACAGATGTTGTTACCCCTATAGGCAAGATACAGTTTTATATTATCTATACAGATACCCCCTTCTTGCTCTATTTAGCGGATATAGACAGACTCTAAATCTACTACAACAACCTTAAAAACGTTGTTATCACTCACACCAAAAAAGTGCTAGTAGTGTAACGGTTTAGCCACCCATTTCTCCTATAGAGCTTATTACTACAGTTATATTTATCTAAATCCTTTAACGCGAACCCCTACTACTTAACAAATATAGAGCTACGGCGCCTACATCACCGATTTAGATATCCCTTAATTAAGAAATTGCAAAAGCTACTCTACTATACTGGCTATAAAACTAATAGAATAGCTATTAAGCAACTAACTAAGTTCTGCCACTACTATTAGAAGTTTAGCAAATTACCAGGCAGATTCCGCTTCACCCTATAAAACAACATTAATTTTAACTATAATATTATCGTTAACATTATGTATATTAGCGGATTACCCCTCCTATACATTATTAATAAAGGAACGCGATTCTAAGCTAGTAAATAGCTATAAGACATTAGCGCCAAACACACATAGGACATTCTATAGATATGCTAGATTAATATCTACCTAGGGCCACCAGACCTAATTACCCACAACACTAAAAAGAACTTCGTTAGTAAGGAATTTAAGCAATATACCACCATTATAGGAATTAGTATAAAGGGAGTACCAGTCAAAGCATATAACTCTATTAGAATAGTAGAGCGCTACTATAATCTATTACAGCAAGCCTACCAGATTATTATAACTAAAATCCCCAACATTAATAAGGAGATGGGACTCCAAATAACGTTTAAAGTAATTAACAATTTAGCTAGCCCTAAAGGACTAGTTCCTATACTTCTATTCTTTAAAGCCTACCCCCAAATAGTTAAATCCAATGCACTATCCCCTACCGTTATATAACGCGCTGCCACAATCAAAAAGGCTATAGTAGAGATATAGAAGCTATAAGCTAAATAATAGATTGCTAATACGCTAAATATGCGAAACGGACCTAATACTAATGCGATTTATAATCTCCCACCAAACTCACCCATTTTAGTCTAGAGAAAAGGAAACACTAGCCAAAGCGGCCATTAGGACGGGCCATTTACCTTACTCACCGTTAAGGGTAAAATATATACTATTAAGCTGTCTAGCGGACCTACAGCCTTCTAATCTATGGTTATAAAACCCTACCTTCAAGCAACTAAATCGCAGGAGCAAATTATTGGACTAAAATCACCACCTAAACCTCTACTTAGGTTAGCCCTTTCTAAGACTATCTTAGAGAGACCTACTAAAGCTTAGCAACAACCCCCAAAATAAGGCAGAGGACGCCCTCGCAAATACCCTCTACTTACAGCCATGACTAATATCACCATCTACCTATAGAATGATAGTTAATTTAGTACCTAATTCAGCGCCTCCTAATAAAAGGAGCTTACTGGTCTACTTAAAAAGGGAGTCTTCAAGATTATAAGACTTACAGATATACCACAAGGCGTATAACTCTTTAACTCACAATTTGTTAACAAGATTAAGAATAAGGGAACTAATAAAGCCTTTAAGAAATCCCAACTAGTTATACAAGCTTATAATAACTTAGAAAAGGAACTAGTTCTTACCTAATTACTAACTATTTAACAAGTCAGCCAATAACTAATTCTCTATATCACCGCCATAAAGCTTCCACAGGCATAACTTTACCTCCAAGATATTTCACAGGCCTATGTATAATCAACCACTATACTAAATTAAGAGTTCTATGTACAACCTCTATATAAGCTAATTAAGCAACTTAGGATTAATAAGGCCTCCGTTCTAAAGGTTATAAAATTACTTTACAGAGTACCAGAAGCTAGTAACCACTAGTTTAAAATATATTACTTATATTACATCCAACAGTTGCATATAGACTAGTCTACGTACAACCCCTACCTTCTACAGAGTAACAAACCCTTTGGTATTATAGGCCTATAAACCAACAATACTCTATTTCTAGTAGATAAGACCTTTATAAACGCAGAGCAAAACGAGCTGTATAAGGCCAAGTTTATAGCTAAGGAACAGGAACAACTTACCGTTAATACACCCATTAAGTTTAACGGTAGAGTCATTCAGCTACTAACTAATAGGAGTATTACACTTACTTAGGAACAATAATGTATAAACCTTAGTATAATTAGCACCAAGCTTGCCACAAGTATAGGATTAAGAGGAGCCACAAGAACCTTAACTCCAAAGGACTAGTACATCGCTCAACATACTAGAGGTATATATATCGCTTTAGTATACCAGCTAGAAGCCTTATTTAATTTATCCTTTACCGCCTAGGTAATTAACCCTAACAAGGAAGACGTAAAATAGTTAAACAAGCGTCTAAACTGGCAAATTAAGAACGCTAATAGAGGTCTTAAGTTTATTAAGTTAGATATTAAAACCCTACAGCTACTAGTATTTACGGACGCATTATTTGCTAATAATAAGGACCTTTCTTTGTAGATTGGCTACGTCCTTATACTAGCTAATACTACAAAAAAGGCTAATATTGTCCATTAGAGCTTAGTCAAGTATAAAAGAGTTACTTAGAGCGTACTAGCTTCTAAACTCTACGGCACGGCCCATAGCTTTAATATCGGCGTTACAATTAAGTCTATAGTAGACAAGATCCTACAAATTAACCTTCTATTTATACTTTGCACTAACTCTAAGTCCTTATATAACTGTCTAGTACAACTCAGAACCACCCAAGAAAAACGCCTAATAATTAACGTAATGTGCCTCCGGCAAGCCTATAAACGGAGACAGATTATGGAGGTAAAATAAATTAACAGAGAGGCTAACCCTACTAACGCTATAACAAAGGGAAAACCCTGCGCGGCTCTTTAACGGCTTATTAATATAAACCAAATCAACCTATAAGTTATAGGATGGGTTAAACAAACAAACTTAGATTTAGCTTAGCGTTAGGTAACTAATTATAACAGTGCGGACCCTAAATTTAACCAACCAATTAGGATTTTCCATGCCCGGTATAGAAAATTGCTATTTGCTCGCTTACCACTAGCGCCTTAGCAGCCCTCGCGATATATTAACCTACTACCCCTAACAACTCTTCTTCTTCTTCTCTTCCTTAGCGTAGTATCTCCGTAATACAGTATTATACAGGCTTTGGTTTAGAGACATTTATACAAGCTATAATACGGGTTATGTAATTACGGACCTATAAAAGGAGCGTAGAAGCTATTATATATACGCTATAAATAGTCTAGAAGTAAACTTAACTTTAGAGTATAGATTAGCCTTCTTTTTAGAGTTGCTCTAGTGTCGGAATATTAGTTATATAACGTGGTTACGAGACTATAAAGCAAGGCTAGCTAACCTAACCTTAAAGCAACCCCTTACTTCTAGACAACAATTATTTATAGTTATTTATGTATATTTATAATATATTTGACTCGCAAAATTTAAAAAATGAATATAATGATTCTTCAGAATCTTTACAAAATGAATATAAAGAAGCACAAAATATAAGTACCCAACTTTAACACCGCATACGTACCACTATAAGTGATATTCGTGCACGTTAATAAAGCGAGTATACCAACATTTATATATACTTTATTAATATTAGTAAGTATATATAAAAGTATAATTTTATAATTTTAATAAATTTAAATAAATTTATATTTATGTTTTATATATACTTTATTAATAAATATTAAAATTACTACCCCTAAAGCTCTGCATAAAGCTCTATATAAAGCTCTACACAAAGCTCTATATAAAGCTCTACACAAAGCTCTGCATAAAGCTCTGCACGAAGCTCTATATAAAGCTCTGCATAAAGCTCTACACAAAGCTCTGCTTGAAGCTCTGCACGAAGCTCTACACAAATCTCTGCACAAAGCTCTGCACGAAGCTCTGCACGAAGCTCTACACGAAGCTCTACACGAAGGTCTACACGAAGCTCTGCACAAAGCTCTACACAAAGCTCTATATACAGAGGCTCCGCATGAGGCTCTGCGCGAAGCTCTGCATACAGAGGCTCTGCATCGGGTCCCCACTAACACAGGCAGGCAGTGTCACGGCACTGACCTAACGCGTTGTTATGACTTGGCGTTATTATGACACAAGCACAGACCTAACCCCTAAGCACTAACCCTATGCGTACGCGTATATATATCCTACCTCATCTCCTATACATAGCTCTTCACGCGACATCAGTTCAATCCACATACTTTTAGTTACCTCGTACCTTGACCCTCTGCACGTACTATGACAGGCAGGCAAGTAGGTAGGTAGATAGGTAGATAGGTAGACAGATAGGTAGGCAGATAGACAGGTAGGTGGATAGACAGGTAGGTAGACAGACAGGTAAGCAGATGAATAGGTAGGTAGATAAATAGACAAATAGGTAGGCAGACAGTGTCAGAAATTAGCGATGAGGTGCTAACTAAGCTCTGGACACATTGCGAGGTCAAGCTCTACATGCAATCTACATAGACATCAACCGCATCTACTGCATCACGAATCAATCAATATTCATCGTCTGCGTCATCTCTATCATCAAATAGACCCTCAAGACACCTCCGCTGTGACCTTATAACCTTGTAATTACAACAGGTTATGAGCCCGGGTAGCGACACCTCTCCTAACTCGAAAATCGACCCCAAAAATGACCTTCTCTACCTTAACCTCAACGACACCTACATACGATCACAAGGCCGGTAAAATTGTCATTTTTAATGGAGATAACTTTGCAGACTAGGAGCGCACCTGCGAGGCAGCCCTAATTATATTAGAGGGCTGGGATTTTGTCACTAGTATAGAGGACCTAAATTAAGTCAATTTAGCTAACGGAAGAAGAAGATAAGGGGAAGCAAATAAGATCATCTATAATTTAATAGGAGACGACCGTCAGGAAGAGATATGTGCGATAATAAAGGCGTACGATATTTAAGGAATGTGGGAAGGAATGAAGAAGTTTAATAAGGCCAATAACGAGGTCTATATCTCTAGACTCTGTAGAGAGTTCTATAGCACTATATTTAACCCTATAAAGATGCAAATTGTTAAGTTCCTCTAAATACTTAATTGATTTAAGATTAATCTAGCCTTAACACCTTAAGCACTTACCAACAATAATATTAAAGAGCAGCTTCTCTTGGCCCTCCTAAGTAATATTATATGGTAGAATGCGAAGACCTAGTATCTACGAGACAAACAAGACCTTAAAAGCTGTATTACCCTTCTTTAGGAGCAAGAGACTGCTCTCCCTATACAAGTATAAAATGCAGCACTTGTATATAAGAGGAAAGACGAACCTAGGGGGAGAAGGGGAAACCGAGGTTAAGGTTAAATAAGGGGTAGAGGCCGTGCTGGTAGATTTAATCATTCCTTATCGCGTTATTGCTATAGCTTATTATCTCAAGTAAGTAAAGAGCTAAGACAATCAGAAAGAGACAAGTGTAGAGTATACTATTAGAAAGGTTACTACTAGAAAGACTATCCCCTACTTAAGCAATTCCAATTTAATAACGCTAGGAAGATAGATTAAGGTACTCCTAAGGTAAAGGAAGTAGGGAATGTAGTAATAGCTAAGAAAGAATTTAATAGTGATTTAATCTACCTTAACCCTAACCCTAAACGTGCTATGCTTATAATGATGTCTCTAGCTTAGGCTCTTAACTTAGGAGCAACTAAGCACTTTACTAGTAACCAATTAGACCTAATATACTTAAAGAGATGGAATACGCCACGACAGGTCCGTACTATAAATGGGATCGTTGTCTCTGCTATAGGCTACGGTTAAGTTTAAATCGGTACCCTAAAGCTAAAAGACGTCTAGCTTATACCTTTATTTAAGTCAATTAAGCTAATCTCAGTAAGGACTCTTACTTAGAAAGGCTACTTAATTACATTTAACCCAGATAATTGAGCTACTAGCAAGCATAAATTAGGTGTAATATTTAAGGCCACTACAGGGAACAACCTCTATGTGCTATAAGAGTATTAGGAAGCATTTAATGCAACAGCAGAAGTATACGATTTATAACCAAACATTAGTGAAATAGATGCTGAGCTATAGCACCACCGAACTGGATATACGAATTATAGTGACCTATTTAAGCTACAGCACTCCTCACTAGGCATAAAGCTTAAGAAGAGAGTAGTACTAGTTAGTAAGAGTATATGCGAAGCTTGTCTAGCTAGGAAGATGTAAGAAATACTAAGTAAGAAGATAACTAAGCGCGAGAAGATACCTAGTTAAGGGCTATACCTAGATACTACGGGACAAATCGGTATATTAATTAGAGGTTATAACTACTACCTCCTAGCCCTAGACGACGCCACACGCTATACTTAGGTTATTTCTCTTAAAACCCTTTAAACTAAAGAGGTACTGCCACATATCAAAGAGATCATCGTAAGGGTAGAGAGGTTCACTGGCAACAAAGCTACATAGATTTGAGCGGATAATGGAAAGGGGGAGTTTAGCTATAGATTTTAAGACGAACTAATACCCTAGGGTATTAACTTTAAACCTTGTCCGCTATACAAGCACTTATACAATGGCGCAATCAAGCGCGCGATCTACACAGTCGACTATAAGACAAGGTTACTTCTATTTTAAGGAAATATACCAGTTAAACTCTGGTGCTACGTAGTCGAGCATGCTGTCTGGATTAAGAATCGAGTACCCACCTTAGCACTTCCATTTAACGACAAGTATAGTGGTGCTATTATACCCTACGAGGTATACACCTAATAAGTTCCTAACTTAAAGAATCTAGTTATCTTTGGGTGTTACACCAATCTAATTAATACGCTTAAGAAATACCCTAGGAAGTATAATTTGAGAATAAAACCTAACTACGTTTTTATGGAGTTAAAAGGGAGTAGTTAATTTAAGATAATAAACCTGCATACCCAAGCAATTAAGCTATTTGGAGATGCTAAAGTGAACAAGTACAGGTTCCCTTATAGAGCACCTTAGATATAAGCTACGAGATATAGTAACCAAGTGGGCCGCTTAGATTAAGTGGGAAGCCCAGGTTAAGATTAAGCGGGATACTTAAATTACGCTACAAGCCAAGCCGCGAACCGACCTATACCTCCCCCTACTACCTTAAATGCGCCGATAGAGACTCTAGTTGCGAGAACTATAAGTAGGCCAGATAGTGACCAAGTGGGCCACTCTAAATGAGTGGGAAGCCTAGGTTAAGACTAAGTAGGCCACTCTAATTAAGTAGGAAGCCTAGGTTAAGATTAAGTGGGACGCTTAAATTAAGGTAATGCTAAGGGTAGGACACCCGTATAAAGCACATTGATACGCATTCCTTATGCGTAGAGAATAAGGTCTGGAAGGTTACCAAATATAAGGGTTTTTAACGATACGGTGGTTTAGTTAGTAATAGCTATAAAAGCTGTTCACCTAGAAGCTAAGAATACTACCTCTATAGGAGCACCTATAGCACCTTTTAACGCTATTGAGTTAGATTAGGCCTTAAGGGAGGACGCTCCTGGCTGGATAAAAGCTATCTTTAAAGAATTTCTCTCTCTTAAGAGAATGCACACCTATACCATTATAAGGGGGAGAGTACTAGAAGGAAGGTTATTACTCCCAAGTAAGCTAGTTTTAAAGCACAAGTACAATGCTAAGGGAGAAGTAATTCGCAAGAAGGTAAAACTATGTATTTAGGGAGACAAGCAGACCCCCAATATTAATTATTTTGAGACATTTGCGTCTGTCGTACGATATGACACCTTCAGGTTCCTAATGGTAAAGGTAGCAGCTAAGGACCTTAAGCTTGACTATATTAACGTCGAAACTGTATTCTTAAACCCGCCGTTATAAGAATAGATTTATATGCAGATTTCTAACCTATTAAGAGACTTCGAACCTGAGCTTAAGGGCGTAAAAGACGTCTACTTAAAGCTGAATAAGTCACTTTACGGCCTAAAGTAGGCACCAAGAGAATGGTTTCAGATGGTTAAGAAGTTCTTTAAAAGTATAGGTTTAAAAGCAGCTAATGCTAACCCCAATCTCTTTATAGGAAATAAAGTATATATCTTACTATTTGTTAACGATATGCTAATCGCAGGAAAGCGCCGATACCTTAATAGCACGAAGACAAGAATCTTAAGAGAATGGAGATGCAAAGACCTAGGTTCTATAGAAGTATTTATAGGCTTCTAAATTGATTAAGACTATACGAACTAAACCCTTAAGCTACATCAGATGATGTATACTAAGAAGCTACTTAAATGGCTAAAAATGGACAGCTGTAATCTAGCTAAGCTACTAATACCAGCTGGCACTGTTCTAAAAGCGGATATCGAAAGTCCCCTTAAGTATAATAATGCGATAGTGTACTAGCAGATTATTAGCTCTATAATCTACCTCTTAAACTGCATACGTCCTAATACTAGCTACGCTGTCGGTTAGTTAGCTAGGTTTATAGCAGCACTAGGAGAATCGCATTACCGCTTAAGTAAGCAGCTACTAAGATATCTAAATGGCACTCTTAAAGTAGGAATTACCTACTTAAGTTAAGCAGTCTACCTTTCTCTATATAAGCTTATATTACTTACTGGTTACAATATCTTTACCAATGCTACGTGGGGAACAGAATACGATCGGATATTATTCTAAGGCATAGCAGTTATATACTATAGGGGAGCAGTGATCTAGATGGCTTAAAGGCAGAAGTTAACGGTATTAAGCTTAATAGAAGCAGAGATTATGGCGGCATCAGAAGGAGCAAGGTTAGTAATATGGCTTAAGAAGCTAACAAGAGATCTAGAAGAGAGAGATAACAATAACCCTTTTATCCCTACGCTCTACTGTGATAATAAGGGTACGGTTAACCTTTTATATAATATAAAACACTACTAGAAAGCCAAGTATATTAAGACTTAATACCTCTTCGTACGAAATAATATGGTTCAGCGAGGTTGACTTAAAGTGGTATATATACCAGGCAAAGATCAGCTGGGAGATATACTTACGAAACAGCTACCAATTGACCAATTTACGAAGCACTGTGCAATGCTAGGAATCGGTAACTGACGGAGACGGTAACGGACGGAGACGGGGCAAGTTACGGAGGTTTTTCGCCTACTATAGGTTTTCCCTCTGTACGTAGGCCAAATGGCACTTGCAAGGTATTTGGGAATAGCTTCATAATTGCCTATTTAGGACAGATGAGGAGAGCGTCGTCAGCATAGGGGAGTGTTAGAAATTAGCGATGAGGTGCTGACTAAGCTCTGGACACATTGCGAGGTCAAGCTCTGCATGCAATCTATATAGACATCAACTGCATCTACTGCATCACGAATCAATCAATATTCATCGTCTGCGTTATCTCTATCATCAAATAGACCCTTAAGACACCTCCGCTGTGACCTTATAACCTTGTAATTCCAACAGACAGACAGACAGATAGGTAGGCAGGTAGGTAGGCAGGCAGGTAGCAGATAGGTAGGCAGACAGACAGACAGGCAGGTAGGCAGGTAGGCAGGCAGGTCAGTTAGTTAGTAGGTAGGCAGGTAGAAGAGAGCCGTCGCTATATTGTATTAAATTATTTAAAATACCAACCATATAGACTAAGTAAATACTATTAAGTGCGTAGAAGAGCAACGCTTATCTATTACTACTCTTTTCGAAAGTGCTGCGAAAATCAAATTAAGCGAGCCTCGCCCACACAGCATCGAATTTGGGTGATTTTACCATACAAATCGAATGCCTACCATGCATACCACGCCTACCGTTCCTTAA